>JACCEA010316915.1_pt1 | contig 24381 bp, 22 predicted proteins | sample 7449851 | NCBI WGS metagenome assembly JACCEA01 (sample SAMN15323453, study PRJNA562643) | freshwater metagenome | isolation source: river surface water | place: USA:Blue River Watershed | collected 2017-08-18 | reverse complement strand
TTGCTCTTGGTTATACCTTGGTTTATGGAATCATCGAGTTAATTAACTTCGCTCATGGCGATCTTTTTATGTTAAGCGCAGTTTTCTCCTCCTATTTCATCACAGTCTGGTTTAAACAAGATGAATCCAATCCGATGGGTTGGTTGACATTTATCTCTTGCTTATTTGCCGTGATGGCCTTTGGCGCGACCATAAATGTATTAATTGAAAGATTGGCATATCGCAGGCTACGAAATGCGCCGCGATTAGCCCCCTTGATTACTGCAGTAGGTATGTCATTTTTACTAAATTTTATTGGTCTAAAGTGGAATGGATCGACACCGCGCCAGTGGCCAACAGTTATCCCAAATAATGATTTCTATGTTGCTGGTGTTCGAATTAACGCGGTAACAATTCTTCTATTCTTTGTCGGAGTCCCCTTGCTGCTCGCTTTGAATTACGTCGTAACGAAGACGAAGAGCGGTAAAGCGATGCGCGCGACTGCTCAAGATAAAGATGCCGCTGCGTTAATGGGAATTAACGTTAACCGCACCATTGCTTTCACATTCGCAATCGGTGGTGCAATGGCAGGCGCAGCTGGACTCCTTTATCAGCAATCAATTGGAACTACGAACTACAACCTTGGGTTCCAGTTAGGTTTAATTGCATTTACTTCGGCAGTTCTAGGTGGCATCGGAAACCTCTGGGGAGCTGTTGTAGGTGGCCTCTTAATTGGCTTTATTCAAGGCTTAAATGATGGTTTGCCAATCGCCTTTGGTCAGCAATGGTCGCAGAGCGTTGTCTTCACAATTCTTATTATCATTCTCGTCTTTAAGCCGGCGGGTTTACTTGGCAAAGTAACTACGGAGAAGGTCTAAAACATGGCAAAGTCTGCTACAAATAACGTAACTAGATCGAACCGTAAATGGGTAATTGGGTATTCAATTGCTGGTGGTTTGCTCTTCGCAATTTATCAATTCCTCCTTCCATGGGAAGGCCTACCTCTTGGCATATACGATGCTGTTTATCGTTGGATGCCGCCGGCAGCAGTCAATGAGAGCTTGGTTTATGTAATCATGGCTCTTGGATTAAACATTGTGGTTGGTTATGCCGGACTTCTTGATCTGGGATACGTAGCATTCTGGGCGATCGGTGGATATTGCGCCGGATGGTTTATGTCGGAGTTCTTCTATTTCCTAAATATTCATTTCTTTGGATCGGTGCCAGCAGAAGCTCCAGGAATTCATATCAATTTCTGGATGGTTCTCGTTATCGGTGGTTTTGTCTGTGCGCTATTTGGCGTACTGATTGGCGCACCTACCCTTCGCTTGAAGAGTGATTATCTTGCGCTTGTTACTTTGGGATTTGGAGAAATTATTCCGCAGGTATTTTTCAATGGTGAAGATTTCTTCGGCTACAACATCTCTAATGGAACTAAAGGAATTGTTGTTGTGGATCCGATTCCAGTTGGCGTAAAGGATCTAGGGCCATTTGATTACGGTTGGAAGCTCTTGATTTTTATTTTGCTTGCGGCGGTAATGGTTTTCGTTTCATTAAGACTCCGTAGAGGACGTTTGGGTCGGGCTTGGCTAGCAATTCGCGAAGACGAACTTGCTGCGAGCATGATGGGCGTTCCGTTGATGCGAACGAAACTTGCTTCTTACGCTGTCGGTGCATTCGCTGGCGGATTAGGCGGCGTTGCCTTTGCAACTCACGTTAATGGCGTTTATGCGGAACGTTTTAATTTCGCAATTTCGATTTTCTTGCTGGCAATGGTTGTGCTCGGGGGAATGGGCAATGTCTGGGGAGTAATCCTTGGGGCTTTTATTCTCTCCTGGGTTAACGGAAACGGATTATCTGCCTTCGGAGCCTTTTACAACGAACGAATGGGCACAGATGTTGACTTCGCTTCCTTCACATTCCTCCTTTTCGGATTAGTTTTAATTCTAATGATGCTCTTCAGACGAGAAGGGCTGTTGCCAGAGTCTCGGCTAAAGCTTGTCCTAAATGAAGAGGAAATTGACGAAGAAACTACGGCTGGAAAGAAGGCTAAATAATGTCAAATGTTTTAGAAGCAAAAGGCATTAGCGTTCAATTTGGCGGATTGTTGGCTGTTAACTCTGTTGATTTCAATATTCCAAAGCAATCAGTTGTTTCGTTAATTGGCCCAAATGGTGCTGGAAAGACCACTTTCTTTAATGTTTTAACTGGTCTCTACAAGCCATCTGCTGGATCCATTACGTATGATGGTCGCGACATAACAGATTTGCCTCCTCATAAAATTGCCGAAGCTGGCATCGCTCGTACGTTCCAGAACATTCGCTTATTTGGTTTGATGACGGCGCAAGAAAATCTTCTGGTCGCAATGCACTCGCATCTCAAGTCCGGTATCACTTCAACAATTCTTCGCACCCCAAAGCAACGCCGCGAAGAGCGAGAAGCCGAAGAGCGCGCTCAAGAAATTCTAGATTTCGCAGGTGTGGGTAAATGGACACACGAGTTTGCTCGCAACTTGTCCTACGGTGATCAGCGCCGCTTGGAAGTTGCTCGTGCACTTGCGTTGCAACCAAAGGTGTTGCTACTAGATGAACCGACTGCGGGTATGAACCCACAAGAGTCTCAAGTTTTTATTGACTTTGTTCGCAGGTTGGTGAAAGAGCGCGATATTTCAATCATGTTAATCGAACATGATATGAAAGTTGTTATGAGCGTCTCTGAGCGAATTACCGTTCTAGATCAAGGTGAGAAGATCGCCGAAGGAACTCCAGATCAAATTAAGAATAACGCCCGAGTTGTTGAGGCATACCTTGGCAAAGCAAAGGACTCCAAGTAATGAGCACAATGCTAGACGTTAAGAATATTGAAGTTGCCTACGGCAAAATTGTTGCAGTTAAGGATGTTTCTTTAACTGTTAACCAAGGCGAGATCGTGACTCTTGTCGGATCTAACGGCGCTGGAAAATCAACAACTCTTCGTACCATCTCTGGTCTATTAAAGCCACGTTCGGGCGAAATTTCTTTTAACGGTCAGCGAATTGATGGAATTCCAGGTCACGAAGTTGTGGGCTTGGGAATTTGTCATGCTCCGGAAGGCCGCCGTATTTTCCAGAGAATGTCGGTTCGTGAAAACCTCGAGCTAGGTGCATTCCTTCGCAACGATAAAGCGGGCGTTGCTGCAGATATGGATCGAGTTCTAGAGCTATTCCCTCGTCTGAAAGAACGCATTGAGCAACGCGCTGGAACTATGTCAGGTGGCGAACAACAGATGCTTGCGGTCAGCCGTGCGCTTATGGGTTCTCCGAAATTACTCCTATTGGATGAACCATCAATGGGATTGGCACCAGTTCTTGTGGAAATGATCTTTGACACCATCGTAAAGATTCGCCAACAAGGAACAACAATTCTTCTGATTGAACAGAATGCGATGGCAGCGCTTGAAGTTGCTGATCGTGCTTATGTTTTGGAATCTGGAAAGGTGAAGTTAAGCGGTAAAGCCTCTGATCTTCGCAAAGATGACCAGATCACCAAGGCATATCTCGGCCACTAATCAATTTCCACTCTTACCGGAAAGCGTTCTCTCCAGTAACTGCTTGTCCAATAACCAGGGCATGGATTTCATGCGTTCCTTCATAGGTCAAGACTGTTTCGAGATTACTCATATGTCTAAAGATTGGGTATTCGCTGGTTATGCCAGCGCCTCCAAGAATTGATCTGGCAGATCTTGCTACTTCTAGCGCACCTTGGACATTGTGGTACTTACCCATGCTGATCTGCTCTGGTTCAATTTTTCCGGCATCTTTTAAATCTGCAAGATGGTAAGCAAGTAATAGGGAAGTGGTTATTTTCGTAGCCATCTCGGCCAACTTCCCTTGAGTTAGTTGATATGCAGCAATTGGCTTATCAAATTGAATTCGACTCTTGGCGTATTTCGTAGCTGATTCGAATGAATCACGAGCCGCACCAACAGCACCAAAGATAATTCCAAAGCGAGCTTCGGCAAGGCACATTAAAGGAGCGCGCAAACTTTTCGCCTCAGGTAGACGATATGCATCAGGAACTCTCATATTTTCAAAGACCAACTCTGAGGTAATAGAAGCGCGGAGCGAAAGCTTGTGCTTAATTAAAGTAGCTTTGAAACCAGGTGTATTTGTAGGAACGCAGAAGCCACGGATGCCTTCATCACTCTGCGCCCAAATCACTGCGACGTCGGCGATATTTCCATTAGTGATCCACATTTTTGAACCATTAATTATCCAATCTTGCCCGTCGCGCTTGGCAAATGTGCGCATGCCTGAAGGATTAGAACCGAAATCGGCTTCAGTAAGTCCAAAGCAACCGATGGCTTCACCTCGCGCCATCTTCGGAAGCCATTCGCTCTTCTGGCTCTCGCTACCATATTTATATATTGCAAACATAGCTAAAGAACCTTGTACTGAAACTAGTGAACGAAGACCAGAGTCGACCGCTTCAAGTTCTAAGCAGGCAAGACCATAGGAAAGCGCATCAGTACCTGCACATTCATAACCTTTAAGGTGCATACCTAATAAACCAAGTGATCCCAGTTTCTTTGCAATTTCGCGGGCTGGGAGTTCTCCGCTTTCATACCAATTGGCAATATTCGGACGTAATTCCTTATCGCCAATTTCTCTAACTACATTCTTTATAGCTAGTTGCTCTGCGGTTAATCTGGCATCAAGCGCCATCAAATTAGTTAAATCTTGAGCAGGTTTTTGACTCACAATCCCATCCTATCTTGAAGCTAGATTATTGGCAGGTTACAGATTCTCTAAACAATATTGAACTCAGGTCGTAGCGAATTTGGCCGCGAGAAGCGTTCTGCTGATAACGCGCTAATTTCAACAAAGGGTTTTTTGCCTAAATATAGATCTCGCAATATTTCACCTATTGCTGGACCTTGCAGAAAGCCATGACCGCTAAAACCAGTTGCGTAAAAGAATCGTGAAACTTCATTAAATTCACCGAGAATCGCATTATGGTCTGGTGTAACTTCGTAAAGTCCAACCCAGCCTCGACCAATTCCTACATCCAGTAATCGGGGGGCTCGTACTTCTGCTATTTCACCTAACTTTTCCAAGAATTGGGGATCCTTACTTATCTCAAATCCTGCTGGATTGTTCTTATCAGAGAACCCCATAAGTAAACCGCGACCTTCGCGATGCCAATAAAGTGTTGATGAATAATCGATGGTCATTGGCATTGCCGCAGGCAAATCAGAAAAATCGTCGCCAAGTGCTTCAGTTATTACCAATTCGCGGCGATACGGAGTTACAGGAAGATTCAGTCCAACCATTGCGCCAATCTGTGGAGACCATGCTCCAGCACAATTAATAACAGCTTTTGTTCTAACCTTTCCGTGATTAGTAATAACACTTTCAATCTCATTGCCGTCTAACTCAATGTCTAAAACTTCTGTATTTGTCATTACCGTAGCGCCCAACTTCTTTGCACCCAGCGCATAGCCAATAACTACTGCTTCAGGAGTGCAGTGCCCATCATTTGGAGTAAAAGAGCAGGCTAAAACATCAGAGACATTTAAGAGAGGAGTAATTGATTTCGCTTCTTCTGGTGAGAGCATTCGTGACTCGATGCCGAACTCATGATGAATCTGCGTAGATTTTTCAAAGAGTTCAACATCTTCTTTTCTGGTGAGGGCAAATAAGTAACCTGGACGATGTAGATCAATCTCATAACCAGGTCTTTCTTTGAACTTACTAAATAGCTCCAACGATCTGGCTCCAAGGGCAACATTGAACGCATCCGAAAAATTGGCTCTAACGCCTCCAGCAGCTTTTGAGGTTGATCCACTAGCAAGTTCGTTCTTTTCGCAAAGTAAAACGTTAACTCCAGCTTCGGCTAAGTGAAATGCGGCTGAAGCTCCCATGACGCCTCCGCCAATAACAACAACATCAACGGATTGTGGAATGTTCATCTATAGAGTGAAGTTCGGATTATGTTCGAGTTCCACAGTATCCATCTGGGCCTTTTGTAGTTTATTCGACCAATCCCAATTCATAGATTGCCATCGTGTGAATTGGTCGAGAACCCAAATGCCACTTTGACGAGATCCATTTCCACTTCGTCCGTTTCCTCCAAAGGGAAGATGAGCCTCAGCGCCCGAAGTCGAATTGTTAATCGAAACCATGCCTGCGGAAATTCCTTCACGGAATCGCCATACATTTCCTGGGTCGTTGGTATAGATAGCCGATGACAATCCATAACCATGGCCATTTGATAGAGCTATTGCTTCATCCAGAGTTTTGAATTTGCCAACTGTTACTAATGGGCCAAAAGTTTCAGTTCGATAGAGCTCGTCTTCTTCCTTGATTCCGGCCACAATCGTTGGATGAGCAAAAACACCATTATCTGGGTCGCCGACGAAACTATTACGAGGATTGGATTTAGTGATTCTGCCAATACCGCTAGATCCGCTTACTTGATGATGACTTTGAATCATCTCCAGATGCTTTAAATGATTATTTAGATATTTTTCACTAATCATCGGACCATAAAGAACATCTTGGAAAGGATCGCCAATTTTGGCTTCTGAAACAGTATTTGAATATTTCGCCAAGAATGAATCGTAAATGCTTTCATGAAGCCATAAAGTTCCAAGCGAGGTACATCTCTGGCCGGCAGTACCAAAACCAGCGAAAAGCGCCCCATCAAGTACTAAATCTAAATTGGCGTCAGGCATTACGACCATCGGATTTTTCCCGCCGAGTTCCAGACAGGCACTCTGAATATATTCGCCGGTTTTAGCACCAATTTTTCGACCTACTTCAGTGGAGCCAGTGAAACCAACTTTATTGATCAAGCCCTTTGCTAAACCTTTTTCTAATGCATCAAAAGTTGTTACACCATCCGCGACAACTGTAATTAAGAGATCTTTAGGGACTCCGCCTGCATGGAATATCGCAGTCAAGGCATTTGCTACAGCTGGTGTGAATTCAGAGGGCTTCCAGACAACCGAGTTTCCTGCAAGCAATGCGGGGACGATATACCAAGAAGGAACAGCGGCTGGGAAATTTCCGGCGGTTATTACTAGAACATTTCCAACCGGCATTCTAAAAGTAAATAGATTCTTATTATTCATTTCGCTTGGAACAGTTTGGCCATAAAGTCTGCGCCCTTCACCTAAGAAGAAATCGCAAGTATCAATAACTTCCTGAACTTCACCTAGCGCTTCTTTAAAAACTTTGCCCATCTCTTTTGTGACGAGTTTTGAGAGAGATTCCTTATTCTTCTCAACTAATCTGCCAACGTTTGCAATTACGCGACCACGCGCTGGTGCAGGAATGGCCGCCCATCTGCGCTGTGCCTCTTTTGCACGCGCCAACGCCTCAACAATCTGATCGGAAGTTGCACCTTGAGATTTAGCGACTGTTTCTTGCAGATTTGCTGGGTTATGCGAAATGAATTCCATGCCGGTTATCTAACACCAATAATTGCCGAATGCACAGAATCATTGAATGTGAGAATCCACTACTCTCGGCACGTGGCAGAAACAGTTGCAGGCGTAATTCTAGATATTCTCTGGAAAGCCGGCGTCCGTGAAACTTTCGGAATTCCAGGAGTGCACAATCTCGCCTTTTGGAATGCGCTATCTGCAAGTAGACCATCGATAAGAAGTGTTAGGCACGAGCAAACCACTGTCTACGCAGCAGATGGTTTAGCCCGAACGACTGGCGGTTTAGGAGTTGCTTTTACAACAACTGGGCCTGGCGCCGCAAATACCTTAGGTGCATTTGGTGAAGCTGCAGTTTCGAATTCTGCGGTATTGGTTATCTCTTCAGAGGCTCCAATCAAATTACGTAAGCCAGAGTTATCTCGAGGATTACTTCATGAGATGACAGATCAAAGTTCACTCTTTTCGCCTCTAGCCAAAAAAGATGATGCAGGAAAAGCTCTTGCAATAAGCGCTCTAACTGGTGAAACTGCAATAAAGGCTGCCCAATATTTGGTAACAGAATTACTCAAGTCACCGCGAGGCTCTGGTTACCTTGGAATTCCTTCCGATGTGTTAAATCAAGAGATTGATTATCAAATACAGAAAGTCGAAACAAATCATGATGGCGAAAATATAAACATCCCCAACGAAATATCAGAATTGATTGGCAGTTCAAAGAAAGTTTCAATTTGGGCAGGTGGGGGAGTTTTAGAATTCTCCGATCAAATTGGAAAGTTATCAGATCATCTAGCTGCTCCTATATTTACATCATTTGCCGGAAGAGGAGTTGGCAGCCCTAGTCGTAACTATTTGCAATTTCCGATTCACGAAAATGAAGCTTCTCAATTGATGAGTCAATCAGATTTACTTCTCGTCTTTGGAAGTGAACTCGATGGCATGAATACCAAAAATTGGTCCATTCCTTGGCCTGCCGAGATTGTGGTTGTCGATATCCGTCCCGAGAAAGCAATCCAAAATTGCCAAGCTAAACATCAAATTAAAACTGCCGATATTTCCTCGATTGTTGAGCAGTTCTGTGAATCGCCGAAAAAGGACCCATGGACTGATGTAGCAAAACTAAATCTTGAGGTAAAGAATCGACTAAAGAATGGCGATAAGGAAAAATCTGGAACAAAGCTAGTTGAGGCAATTGATAATTCATGGCCTCAGTCAGATCCGGTTTTTTGCGATATGGCCGTAAGTGGTTATTGGGTAGGCGTCTACGGCAAGAATGAACGTCCTCGCAGGACCGCTTATCCGGTTGGTTGGGGAACTCTTGGTTTTGCCCTACCTGCAGCTATTGGTGCAGCTTCTGCCGGAATGAAACCTCTAGTTATTTGTGGCGACGGCGGCTTTGCCTTTGCTTTAAGTGAACTAGCCACTATTGCTCAGGAGAAACTTCCAATAACAATACTTCTAAATGATGATGGTGGTTATGGAATGTTGCGCTTTGATCAGCAAGTTATGAATCACAAAGAGCAAGGAGTTGATCTCTTTAATCCAAATTGGAAAACTTTAAGCGAGAGTTTCCAGATATTCTTTAAGGAATCGAACCTTGCTAATCTGGAAAAGGATCTTAAAGAGCAGTACGAGAGGAATCAGCCTGGCTTACTTCTACTTCGAGAGAAGTTCTTTCCTCCGCGAAGCACATCTCCTCGCTGGCGCGAAGCTTAATTTGTGAGGCCGGCTTCAACAACAAAGAAATAGATAGTCAGAGCAACTGAAGCCCAGAGAAAGCCATTCCACCAACTCTGACTTAATTTAATTTTATAAGTTTCCCAATTAACTTTGGCAAGATTTTTATCAGCCTTCACTTTATTTCTATAGTTAAAGACCATAACGCCTGAGACGACTACTGCCCAGATAAACATAAAGCCTGATCTCATCAGTTCTCCCTTGCTAGCTTAAACTCTTATAGAAATAAGTTGTGGCTACCAAGATACCATCTGGTCGCGCTGCAAAGTCAGGTATTGAACCAACTTTTTGCCAACCCCATTTTTCATAAATTCGCGTGACTAGAAAATCGGTCGCCGAGTCAAGATAGAGAAGCGATAAACCAATACCTTTGGCTACGTGACAAGCTGCAGATTCTAGTTCTGCACCTATTCCAGAATTTTGGAAATCCGAATGAACAATCAACTTTCGGAATTCGCCCCGATGTCTGCCATTGCTTCGCGATTCGGGAGTGATAATTACGACGCCAACAATTCGATCTTCAATTTCAGATACGAGAACAACATTTCCTTCTTTAATGCGTGAAATCTCCAATTTCCAGAAATTCTCCAAAGATTCATCAGTTTCATTTTGGAGAAATCCAATAGAAAAATTGTGGTCAATAGCGTCACGCAAGACTTCATTTAATTGAGATATCAGAATGGCTTCGTTCGAAGCAGACGAATCCAGTTGACGTATCTGAGCCCTCACGAGGAAAGTTTAACTTGTTGACTTTGAGGAATAGGATTCTCGGGTGCGACTCCAAGTAAATCGTGAACAAATAACCAAAGTTTGTGATTTGAAATCCGCCATGCGAACACAGCGTGAGGTGTTTGAGAATTACTATTTAGGAAAGGCATTCTTGGGGCCAAGAGCAGTGCTATCACAGGAAGAGAATGCTCAGTTTGCTTACTTAGCGCGTGCTTCAGAGGGTGGACCGACAATAGTTAAATACGGAACAGTATTTCCGAATAATCCAAAGATTGGGATGCCTGCGGTACAAACATCAATTTTGGTTTTAGATGCAAGAGACGGCAGTGTTTCTCATGAATTTGATGGAGAAGCAATAACAGAATTGCGTACAGTTGCAGCAAGTATGGTTGCAATTGATCTGTTGGCAAACCCGCCAAAACGTGTCGCAGTTCTTGGCATGGGCCATCAAGGTATCGCACATGCCAAAGCAATCAGAGAGAACTATCAATCAGCGGAGATTATTGGAATTACTCATCGGGCGGATGTTGCAAAATCTCCGCGCTTTGACAACGTAACCAACAAAAGTGAGATTGTTCAGGAGTGTGATCTGATTATTGCTGCTACGAGTTCAATGACTCCAGTTGTCACTGAACCATTAAGTCCGGGAGCGACATGTATTTCAATTGGTTCCTTCTCGCCAAATAGATCAGAAGTTTCAGAACGGGCATTGCAGGCTGCAACTCGAGTCATAGTTGATGATGTTGCAACGGCAAAGCAACAATGTGGAGCCATCTACCAGTACGAGACTCATCCTAAACAGATTTGGTCGCAGATTGAAGGCATCGGAGAAGTAATTGCTGCGAAATCGGGAAGATCAAACGAAAATGAAGTTATTTACTATTTCAGCGTAGGGCTGGGTATTCAAGATGCTGCTCTCATAGAGTTAATTCTGGAGCGAATTTCATGATTGATAAGGAAGAGGCTAGAAGAGCACTTGATGAATTTTGGGGAATTTCCGGAGAAGCAGAGCAGATCTCTGGCGAAAGAGATTTAAATTTTCGAATCATTGGAAAAGGCAAGCAACTTCTAAAGTACTACCAAGACACAACCGAGAATGATTATCTAGCTCTGCAGGATCGAACATTGACTCATTTAAAGAGCTTAAAGCTAGTTCCAGAGCTTATTAAAACTAAAGATGGTTCGACGACAATCAAGAGTGGAAACGGTTTGCTCAGACTTTTGGAATGGATCGAAGGTCCAATGTGGGCCGAAAAATCCAGCCATTCAACCGAAGAAATTATTGAACTTGGCAGAGTCGTTGCCAAGATTGATGCAGAATTGAAAAACCTTGAAATTTCAAAAGCCGAAAAGGACCTGCTGAATCGAGATTTCATTTGGAATATGCTGCAAGCGGACCACGCTCTGCAATGGGTCGACAAGATCGTAGATTCAGAGACCAAAGAGAACGTGATTCAAACTCTAGAGAGCTTTACGAAAAACGCTAAAGAAGCACTCTTACAACTGCCTTCGCAGTTGATTCATAATGATGCTAATGAATGGAATATCGTATTAACGGATTCTGGACCGAAAATTATTGATTTTGGCGATTTGATATTCGCACCAAGAATTGTCGGATTGGCCGTGGCTGGTGCCTATCTATCCTTAGGAGCAAGTGATCCAACTTTTGAAATTTCAAAATTAATTCGTGGATACCATTCGATAACGCCATTAACAATTGAAGAAATTGAAGTTCTGCATCTATTGGTAAAGACTCGAATTGCGATGAGTATCGCAAATGCCGCACTCCAGATCTCTGCAAATCCAGAAAATACCTATCTAGAAATTAGCCAAAATGAAACACCTGAGGCGCTCGAACGTCTGATCAAAACCGACGAAAATTATGCGCTATTTAGATATCGAAATGCGATTGGGCTAGAGGCGAACCCCAGAGCGAAAGAGATAAGAAGATACCTGACACTTAAAAGTGATATTTCCGATGTCGTATCGCCGCCATTTAAAGAAACTAAGAAAGTATGGATTGATTGGTCTGTAGATAATCCGAATCTGCCGAGAACTACAGCCGCGGTAGCGCAAATACTCAAAGATTCTGGATCGGATGTGGGGATTGGCAGATATTGTGAAAATCGAGAGGTTTATCAAGGGGAGGCCTTTTCAATTGCCAATCCAAATGCCCGAACTTTTCATCTTGGAGTTGATCTATGGATGTTTGCCGGCGCACCGGTTTATGCACCACTAGATGGAGTTATTGAGTTATTTAATGAGAATAAAACTTATCTAGATTACGGCCCAGTCGTAATTCTCCGCCACCAAACGGATAAGGGAGTTCCGTTTTGGACTCTCTATGGTCATTTATCTCGCGAATCACTGCAACATTGGCAGATTGGCAAAGCTATAAAAGCAGGTGAATTAGTTGGATGGATGGGGACTGAGGAAGAGAATGTGGGTTGGCCGCCACATACCCATTTTCAACTCTTAACGGATTTATGTGGAATGGGAATTGACGTACATGGCGTTGCCCCGAAAGAGGAAGTTTCGCTCTGGCGCGGCATATCTTTAAATCCGAATTTAATTCTACGAATTCCTGAAGGTGTTGATGCGCATAGTCGCTTAACTTCAAGTGCAGTTATGGGGGAGAGACGTTCGGTAATTTCGCAAAATCTCTCTTTAAACTTTAAGCATCCGCTTCACATTGTTCAAGGTGAAGGTGCCTACCTTATTGATGATTCAGGAAGAAAGTACCTTGATCTCGTTAATAATGTCGCTCATGTTGGGCATAGCAATAACCGAGTAAATCAAGCCGCCACTTCGCAAATGTCAAAGCTAAATACGAATACACGTTATCTTCATCAAGGTATAACTGAATATGCGCGCTCAATATTAAGCACGCTACCGGATCCATTAAGTGTTCTATTTTTCGTAAATAGCGGCAGCGAAGCAAACGATCTAGCAATTAGATTAGCGCGCGCTTATACAAAACGGACTGGTGTATTGGCCCTTCGCCATGCCTATCATGGACACACCCAAAGTGTTGTTGAAATAAGTCCTTATAAGTTCTTAGGAAAAGGTGGGCTCGGGAAACCAGATCACGTAGCGGTAGCGGAACTCCCAGATATTTACCGAGGCGTATACCGAGGAATTGGATCTGTTGACGATTACATTTCAAATGCGCTACAGAATATAAATGAATTGAACCAACCGTTATCAGCATTTTTTGCAGAAAGCATTGTTAGCACAGGCGGACAAATAGTTCTGCCAGATGGCTATCTTTCAAAGGTTTACGATGCAGTTCGTAATCAAGGCGGAATCTGTGTTAGTGATGAAGTGCAAATTGGCTTGGGACGTGTAGGAGATGCTTTCTGGGGTTTTGAACTGCATGGTGTTATTCCAGATATTGTCACTATGGGTAAACCGCTCGGTAATGGACATCCATTAGCGGCAGTAGCGACCACTGCAGAAGTCGCTGCCTCATTTAATAATGGAATGGAATATTTCAATACCTTTGGTGGAAATCCGGTAAGCGCTGCAATTGGTCAGAGCGTATTCGATACCGTCATGGACCAAGCTCTCCAATTAAATGCGAAGACTGTTGGGGATTATCTGCAGGCTCAAGTGAAGCAGCTTGCGAAAACTCATCAGATTATCGGTGATGTTCGAGGCCACGGACTATTTATTGGTGTTGAGTTTGTTAAAAATGAAATGGAACCTGCAACAGATGAGGTTTCTGAACTTATGGAATTCGCACTTTCAAGAGGAGTTCTACTCTCTTGTGATGGACCAGATAACAATGTTTTAAAAATAAAACCTCCATTAATAATTGGTAAGGCAGAAGTTGATATATTCTTAAACGTTCTAAGTGATTGGTTAGAAAAGAAATGAATCCAGCCTTATCAGGGATAAAGATTGCTGATTTCAGCCGAGTCCTGGCCGGACCCTACGCAACAATGATTCTCGCAGACCTGGGAGCGCAAGTTGTGAAAGTTGAGCGCCCGGGAATAGGCGATGAAACTCGAGGCTGGTTACCGCCGGTTGACGCCAAAGGGCGATCCACATATTTTCAAAGTGTTAATAGAAATAAACAAGGTCTCGCAATCGATCTCTCCACGGAATCAGGGCAAAGGGCTGCGCGTGAATTGATTCTTGATTCTGATGTTGTTGTTGAGAATTTTGGAACAGGTGGAATGGCTAAATTCGGGATTAGTTATGAAGAGATTAGAAAGCTCAAGCCCACAATTGTTTACTGCTCAATAACTGGCTTTGGAAGCAATGGCCCACTAGCAAATCTTCCTGGTTATGACATGTTGGTTCAGGCAATGAGTGGACTTATGAGTATCACCGGTGAAGCAAATGGCGATCCAACTAAAGTTGGCGTTGCAGTGATCGACGTAATTGCTGGACTACATGCAAGTACTGGAATCTTGGCAGCACTTCGCGCCCGGGATACCCAAGGAATTGGTCAACATGTCGAGATTGATCTATTCACTTCCGCACTTTCTGGAATGGCGAATCAGAGTGGAGCATTTGCGGCAGCCGGCGTTAATCCGACTCGAATGGGTAACCATCATCCATCAATAGTTCCTTACGGAATTTTCTGTGCAAAAGATCGCGACATAGCCATTGCGGTAGGCAACGATCGCCAATTCGAAGCCTTTGCTAAGTTGCTAAAGATTGAAGACAAGAACCTTGAAAGAAATGAAAATCGAGTAGCAAAGCGAGATGAAGTAATCTCTCTAATAAATTCAAAACTTGCCGAAAAATCGGCCCAAGAATGGATAACTCTATTTCGAGAACATGAAATTCCCGCTGGACCGATAAACACTATTGCCGAAGCTTTTGCCTTTGGCCAAGAAAACGGACTGCAATTAATAGTTAAAACCGGCGATGAGAGTTCAGTTGTTAATCCAATAAAGCTCTCTGAAACCCCTGCGGAGTATCGAAACCCTTCACCACCGTTAAGTTGAAGCGATTGCTGGCTTCTGCCGCGAAAGTATTGCCCAAGTAACTGCTAAAACTATTCCGACAGTGCAGATCAAAGTGCTTGGTGGAATAACTTCTCCAAGAAGGAGCACTGACCAACCTAAAGTCATAAACACTTGTAACTGTTGAACTTGCGCTCCTCGTGCAGTACCTGCATCTTTCAAACCTCGATACCAGGGTATAAAACCTAGATACATGGAAGAAAGTCCTATTACCAGCATTCCAATATTTGCTTGGGTTGTTATTTCTACCTTTGATTCAGTGCTAAACCATAAGATGAGTGAAGCTATAAAAGTTACGGGGAGTGCCAATACAACGACCCAGGATATTACTTTCCAGCCTGAATAAATCTTCGTTAATTCTGCTCCTTGTACATAGCAAAACGATGAAGCAATAACTGCACCGATTGCTAATAGGTCAGCAATTAAGTCATTTACATCAAAAGAACTTCGACTAGCTGTGAAGTAGATCAAGATTGCCGTTCCGACAACGCTTGCAATCCAAAAGTCTCTCGATACGTTTTCATGTCCTCGCATCACGGCAAAAATGGCTGTCACGAGGGGCATGACTGAAGCTACGACTGCGACAGGAGCAGTTTCAGTTCTCATTAATGCCAGTGCAATCAAGATGGGCCAACCAAAAACGGCTCCTAATAATGTGTAAAGAAATTCCTTGTAATGTCCAGGAGGAATCAAAGATTCACCGGCAATCTTGAGAAAAGTAATCGCTAAAACACCGGCAATCACGGCACGACCAGTTGCGGTAAACAGCGGGCTATAACTTTCAAGTGCCCACTTAGTCATTGGAAGTGAAAGCGAAAAGAGAACCACAGCGAAGAAAGCAAAGGCGATACCTTGGAACTGGGTTCTATCCAATCGTGACTCTTTCATTTTGTGGACGATACTGGGATCGAACCAGTGACCCCTTCCATGTCAAGGAAGTGCGCTACCGCTGCGCTAATCGTCCATATTTACTTTTAATTTTAAGTTTTAATTAATTCTGGAGGTGGAGACGGGATTTGAACCCGTGTAGCGGGATTTGCAGTCCCGAGCCTCGCCTCTCGGCCACTCCACCAGATTTCATCCCATTAGATCGTGAGATCTAATTCTCGAGCGGACGACGGGGGTCGAACCCGCGACCTGAACCTTGGCAAGGTTCCGCGCTACCAACTGCGCTACGTCCGCATTTTCAATCGCATCGGTTGATGCAATTAAGGGGCAAAATCTATCGCAAGGAGGCAAGAGCCCCAACTTTGGGTTGCTTTGCAAAGGTAACCTCACCAGGTATGGAGCGCTTCTGGATGTCAGGTCGCTTGGCTGAGAACCTTGTCGAAATTCGACACGATATTTCAGCGCTTAATGAACCTGGATTCTGGGCCGTCCTTGGAACTTTTGAAGGTGAATGGACACTTGCTCGATTTAAGAATGTTAGAGATGCAGATTTTCCAGAAACTAATTCTACATTTAAGACCGATAAGTGGAGCTCGAGTCTCTCCAAAGAAGAGTATTGCGATTATGTAGAAAAGATTCGTTCTCAAATTGCCATGGGTGATTTCTACCAAGTGAATGCTTGTCGAATATTAACTAGTTCATTCACTGAAGGTTCAACAATTGAGAGTCTGTTTAATCGAATACTCAAAGACAATCCCGCTCCGTACGCTGCGTATTTGAAGATGCCGGATTTGGAGATTGCTTCGGCTTCACCGGAGAGATTTCTTTCAATATCTAATGGAACATTGTTAACCAGTCCAATTAAAGGCACCTCAGCATCTGGTGAATTCCCCGAAAAAGATAAAGCGGAAAATCTAATGATCGTAGATTTGATGCGAAATGATCTAAGTCAGATATCGATACCGGGAGGTGTTACGACGCCAAGGTTGCTTGCCACCGAAGAGCATCCTGGACTCTTTCATCTTGTTTCTGATATTCAAGGAATAATCAGAGATGATCTTTCCTTTGCCGAGGCGATAACGCGTCTCATGCCACCGGGTTCTGTAAGTGGGGCGCCAAAAAGCTCAGCGGTAAAAATGATTGCCGAGCATGAAGGTAAGCGCGGTCCTTATTGTGGAATTTTGGGATGGGTAGAGAATGGGAGAGCAGAGCTATCAGTTGGTATCCGAATGTTCTGGAAAATCAGGCAGAGTATAAATTTTGGCACTGGCGCCGGGATTACCTGGGGTAGTAATGCAGAATCCGAGTGGGAAGAAACCGAATTAAAGGCTCGAAAGCTGATTTCCTTAGTGAATACCTCGAGTGAAGAATGAAAAACGAATCTTGGCTTGATGCGGCAGGCGTATTTGAAACGCTTAGAACTTATGACAATAAACCTTTTGCTCTTGCCGAACACTTAGAGCGATTACAAAGAGGTATTGATGAATTAGGTCTGCCGGCGCCTTCAATTGAGAAGATAAAAGATGAGACATATGAACACTTGGAAAGTAATCGCCAAGAATCAGGGCACTTACGCCTAGTCGTGGACTCGCAAGGCGACTTATCGATCTCTCACGAGCGCCTATTGCAATTCAAGGAGTATTTGCGGGTTAACTTAGTTGAAAACGAATTCAGCACTGGATTGCCTTATAAAAGTACAAATTACCGTTCTCGATTGAATCTAAGAATAGAAGCGCAAAACCGTGGATTCGATGATTCGATAATTTGCAAAGGTGACGAAGCGGTCGAGGCCGCAACATGCAACATCATCTTCCTCAGGCAAGGGAAGTGGTTCACCCCGCCACTAAGTACGGGTTGTTTACCTGGAGTAACTCGCCAGTTACTAATAAGCCATTTCGGTGTAGAAGAGTCATCTTTAACAAGGAAAGAGATACCTGGGATCGAAGGCATCGCAGTTACTTCGAGCTTACGAGAAATACAACGAATTCAGGAAGTTAATGGAAAAGTCTTTCCACATTCTCACTTACTTGAACGCTTGCAGATTGAATTTCACAGTTGGATATTGGGTAATCTAGCCCTATGAAAATCCGGGACCAGATAAAAGCTAACCCTTACGGTTCGCTACTTTGGCGCATTTTCATTGGAGTCATTGGTGGGGCAATTACTATTTTGGGAACAATTTTTCTTTTCGCTCCAGGGCCGGGGTTACTTGTTTTATTAGCTGGACTCGGAATATTGGCTACTGAGTACGCGTGGGCTGCAAGCGCAATTCGTCGTACGAAATCCATCGCACAGGCAACATCTGAACGATTCGGAATTCCACTCTGGGTCAAATACCTGTTCATTGCAGGTGGCGCGCTACTTGGCATTCTCTATCTACTTATCTTCCACGCTTAAGGCTCTTTGGTAACCTCGCCAAGTGAGTAATGCCTCTGCCAATTCAATTTCTTTGCTATTCGATGGAAGTAGTCAATCAGTAGCAACAGGTACCAAGGTGACGCAGATCTGTGAATTGGTTTACCCAGATCGTATAAAACCCGGCGAGAATGCAATTGTTGCCTGCAAAATAAATGGAATTCAGCGAGATCTCTGGAGCGATGTTGCAGAGGGGGATAACGTAGAAACTATTGCAATTGATTCACCCGAAGGTTTGGCAATTCTAAGACATTCAACTGCACATGTTCTGGCGCAATCAGTTCAGGCTACGTTCTCACAAACCCGTCTAGGAATTGGTCCACCTATTAAAGATGGTTTCTATTATGACTTCGACCCCAAAGATCCTTTCACACCGGAAGATTTACAAAAGCTTGAATCTGCGATGCGCAAGATCATTAAAGACGGCCAGAGATTTCGAAGAAGAGTCACAACAGATTCGGAAGCATTAAATGAACTCAAAAACGAGCCTTATAAATGTGAATTGATTAAATTAAAAGGCTCTGAAATCGCTGAAGGGGCAAGCGCAGAAGTGGGTTCTGGAGAGCTAACAATTTATGACAATCTGGGAAGAGATGGCGAACCCGTTTGGAGCGATTTATGTCGTGGGCCGCATCTTCCTTCCACAAAATTCATTCCGGCTTTCAAATTAATGAGAAGTGCTGGTGCATATTGGCGAGGATCGGAAAAGAATCCCATGTTGCAACGCATTTACGGAACTGCCTGGCCATCTCAGCAAGCGCTTGATTCATATTTAGAATTTCTCGCCGAAGCAGAGAAACGTGATCACCGAAAACTTGGTGCCGAGCTTGACCTCTTCTCCTTTCCTGAGGAGATCGGCTCAGGACTTGCAGTCTTCCATCCAAAAGGTGGAATTGTGCGCATGGCAATGGAGGAATATTCACGACGCCGCCATGTTGAAGAAGGTTACGAATTTGTTTACTCGCCGCATCTAACTAAGTCTGCGCTTTTTGAAAAATCTGGGCATTTAGATTGGTATTCCGAGGGTATGTATCCGCCAATGATTATGGATGAAGAATTTCATGCGGATGGAACTGTAAAACGCGTTGGCCAGAAGTATTACATGAAGCCTATGAACTGCCCATTTCATAATCTTATTTATTCATCAAGAGGTAGGTCTTATCGAGAGCTTCCATTAAGACTTTTTGAGTTTGGAACTGTATATCGATATGAAAAATCTGGTGTTGTACATGGCATCACCAGAGCACGAGGCTTTACACAAGATGATGCTCATATTTACTGCACGCCCGAGCAGATGCCTGCCGAACTCGATCAACTACTGACATTCGTATTGAATTTGCTACGAGATTATGGTTTAACAGATTTCTATTTGGAATTATCAACGAAAAATAGTGAGAAGTTTGTCGGATCCGATGAGGATTGGAATAGGGCAACCGAAATTCTGCGAACCGCTGCCCAAAAACAGAATTTAGAACTTGTTCTGGATGAAGGCGGCGCTGCCTTTTATGGACCAAAGATTTCTGTTCAAACAAAAGATGCAATTGGTCGAACCTGGCAAATGTCTACTATCCAAGTGGATTTTCAACTTCCACAGCGATTTGATCTCGAATATCAAGCGTCAGATGGTTCAAGGCAACGTCCGGTGATGATTCACAGAGCGCTCTTTGGATCTATCGAACGGTTCTTTGGAGTACTTACTGAGCACTATGCGGGTGCCTTTCCGCCATGGCTTGCGCCGGTTCAAGTAAGAGGAATTCCCGTTGCGGAAGCCTTTTCGCCATATCTTGAGGAAATCATTAGCAAACTTAGAAAAGCTGGCGTAAGAGCAGAGATTGATAAATCAGATGACCGCATGCAAAAGAAGATTAGAAATGCTCAGGCAGAGAAAATTCCATTTATGCTGATTGCTGGCGAGGAAGATCAGAAGAATGGCGCCGTTTCATTCCGATATCGAAACGGTGAGCAGAGAAACGGTATTTCGGTTGATGCTGCAATAGATGAAATTACCGAAGCAATCAAGAGTAGAAAGCAAGTTTGATGGGAGTAGGCATTCCCGATCGGTGGTCAAGATTGTGGGCGCCCCATCGCATGGCTTATCTCTCTGGTGAAAATCGACCAGATAAGAATGGTCAAGCAAATTGTCCATTTTGTGAAATACCGAAAGAAGATGATGAGCAAGGATTAATCGTATTTCGCGGGAAAGAGGCTTATGTAGTCCTCAATTTATATCCATATAACCCAGGACATCTCTTGATTTGCACATACCGACATGTTGCAGACCTTACGGAGTTAACTGATACTGAACGGAACGAAATTTCATTATTGAGCAGCCGGGCGATGAAAGTTTTGCGAAAAGTTTCTAACGCTGAAGGTTTTAATCTTGGTATGAATCAGGGCGAAATATCAGGTGCAGGCGTTGCAGCCCATATTCACCAACACGTCATTCCTCGCTGGAGCGGCGATGTCAATTTCATGCCACTCATCGGGCAGACAAAAGTTCTTCCAAAGCTTCTTTCGCAGAGTAGAGAAGAGATAGCTAATGCCTGGCAAGAGAATCAATAATTGAATTAATTTCGTTTATTCCAAAAGGTTTTGAGTTACCTATAGGTAAAGCAATTGCAAAAATTCCTTGAAAAAATCCATCTTCGCCAAGTTCCTTGTAAAGCTGCAGGTATTCATCTTGAAAATCGCTTATTAAGTCAATCAATTCACTATCTGCCGAGAAGCGATTGACGGTTGACCCGGAGTAATCATGAACAAGATTGTCTTCAAGGGATATCAGGGCCGTTGGCATTCCTAAATCGTCATGTAGAACCAAGTAGGGAGTTGCGAATTGTTCTAGGACTCGATTTCCAATTAACACGATGTCATCGAAATCAGATTCGGAGAATTCGATACCTTGGACAATCATTAGCCGTGGAAACTGACGCTCCTGATAATGTTGCCAAAGTTCAATCATTTCTGAAGATATTCCAGTGCGTGCATCTACGAGTAGAGCAAATAGATCAAACTCTTTATCGGGCCGTTGCGTCGACTTTGTAATGGGAAATAGCGTTATATCTGCATAACAGTTGAGCAATGAGCTTTGCGGCTGCGTATCCTCATGGAAGGCAATAAGCATGCGAATCGGACCCCCTGCGTGCTGACCCGCATTCTCGCTTTCAATCATGACGAGAGCCTACGATGTATCCAATGATTCAGAAGATTCTCCGCGCACCTGTTACCAAACTTATTACCCCACTATGTCAGGGTTTACTAAAGCTTGGGTTATCAGCTAATGGAATGACCATCATTGGATCCATTGGAGTTATAACTTCTTCGCTCTATTTTTTTAGTAACGAGAAATTTTTTGCAGGCACACTCTTCGTTACTTTCTTTGTTCTCAGCGATCTTTTGGACGGAACGATGGCGAGGATTTCTCAGAGCGCGGGTACTAAATGGGGGGCTCTGCTTGATTCAACTCTAGATAGATTAAGTGATGCCGCAATCTTAATCGGTATCTATTTTGGAATTTATGAGAGCTTGGATCTTGAGTCAAAACTGATTTTGGCAACACTCTTGGTTTCGGGGTTAATTCCATATATCCGCGCTAAAGCCGAGAGCCTTGGATATGAATGTAATGTCGGGTACGCCGAAAGAACAGAGCGTTTGATTCTGATTCTTACGGCGACTGGTTTATACGGTTTAGGACTTTCAGGCTCTTTTCTAATCATAATTCCAATTTTGCTCCTCCTCGGATTGCATACCATCTATCTTCGAATGAGGATTGTTTTCCGAAGATGAACTCCATTAAGGACAATCTTGTTTATCTGATTTATTCGACGCTATGGTTAATAATCAGAAAGATTCCAGGCAGATTTGCCTATTGGTTATTCGATAAGTTTGCCCAGATTGCATATTTAAGAAATAAGAAACGTGTAAAACACTTAAGAAACAATTATCAGCACGTACTTGATTCTAGGGATTCAGCTTTTGTGGAATCGCAAGTTGAGGCTGGATTGAAAAATGCTATGCGTTACTGGTGTGATACTTTCCGAATTTCTAGTTGGGATAGTAAATCAATAACTTCGACGGTATCAACTAAAGGTGAAGAATTATTACTAGACGCCTTTGCTTCAGGCAGAGGAGTTATCGTTGCGCTTCCTCATGCAGGAAACTGGGATCACGCTGGACTCTATTTCTGCTCCAAGGGAATACAAGTAAATACCGTCGCCGAACATCTAAAGCCTGAGAAACTGTTCAAAAAATTCCTGCAACATAGAGAATCTATGGGGATGAGTGTCTTGGATTTAAATGCAAATGTGATTCCAGAACTGATAAAAAGATTGAATCGTGGCGCTCTGGTTGCTCTTGTCGCAGATAGGGACTTAAGCAAATCTGGAGTACCCGTGAACTTTTTCGGAGCAAGCGCTCGAATGCCAGCTGGTCCGGCGCTACTTGCAATCCGCACTGAGGCAACCTTAATCACCGCATTTGTGGCATATACGGCAACGGGAATTGAGATCGAATTTAATGGACCTTTTAAACCTCGGAAGAATGAATCTGAAAATGCTGAGGTAAGTCGAATCACACAAGAACTAGCAGATCAATTTGCAAAGGACATCGCAAAATCACCAACTTCTTGGCATATGCAACAACGAATTTTTCTTGATGATAATTTTGAGGTTCGTTCGTGAAAATTGGAATGGTTTCACCATACGCTTGGGACATTCCTGGGGGAGTACAAGCTCATATAAGAGATCTTGCTAGATTTTTTCAGAGCAAAGGTCATGAAGTTTCAGTTTTAGCACCATCAATCTCTAATGAAGGTATCGAGCAATTTGTGGTTCCAGCTGGTAAGCCAGTTGGAATTCCTTACAACGGTGCGGTTGCCAGAGTGCTTTTCGGGCCACTAGCAGCTTCTCGAGTAAGGCAATGGATTTCAAATAATGATTTTGATGTTCTGCACCTTCACGAACCAGCAATTCCGTCCTTATCTCTCTTGGCCTGCGCAATCGGAGAAGGGCCAATGGTCGGAACTTTTCATGCAGCAGCACCAAAGCAGAAGGTTGCATTTGCAATAACACCACTTCTCGAACCCATTATCGAGAAATTAAGAGCAAGAATTGCAGTAAGCGAAGTTGCCAGGGAAACTTTAACGATCCATCTAGATACAGATGCGTTAGTTATTCCGAATGGAATCGATACAAGTTACTTCAGGTCGGCAATTCCAAATAAATCTTGGGAGCGCGATTTTACGATCGGATTCATTGGTCGCTTTGGTGAGCCGCGCAAAGGGTTAAATGTCTTGCTTGATGCCTTAGCCGATATCGTTCGAGCAATTCCAAACGCTCGATTGCTTATTGCAGGACCTGGTGAAGGCTTAGAGATTATGCAATCAGTTTCACCGAACTTACGAAACCGAATTGAGTTCCTAGGAAGATTATCGGATAGCGAGAAGGCGTCATTCTTCAAGTCCGTAAATGTTTACGTCGCACCAAATACAGGCGGTGAATCTTTTGGAATCATTCTTGCAGAAGCCATGGCGAGCGGAACCCCAATAGTAGCTAGCGATCTTCCGGCTTTTGTTCAAGTACTTAGTAATGGTCGTTTCGGCTTAATCTTTCAAAATGAAAATAGTCGCGATCTGGCAAGGCAAGTTATTCTTCTTGCACATCAAGATGATAAACGAAAGGCTCTCTCTTCAAGCGCCACAGAAGGCGCAAAAAGATTTGATTGGGATACGGTTGGACCAGAAATTATGAATGTTTATCTTCACGCAATTGGTTCAGGCGAAAAAGTAAGTGTTGGTTCAGAGCAAAGAGGTTGGCTTCGATTCTTGAATCGAGAGGAGAATTGATGCTTGAGATCATGATCTTAATTGCCCTTTTGCTCCTGTTTATTTGGTACCTTGCAATTTCGGCAAATCGTTTAGATAGATTGCATCATAGAGTCGAAACTTCTTGGGCAAATCTAGATTCGATTCTGCAGCGCAGAGCATCCATAGCCTTAGAGATTGCTCACTTCACCGAGATTGATCCAGCATCGAACTTAATCCTGACCGTAGCAGCTCACCAGGCACGAGAGGCAGATATTTCAGAGAGAAGCGAAGCAGAGAGCAGCCTCTCCGAAGCACTTAAATTATTAAGAGATGAAAGCGATATTCCACATTTACATCGTGAGATCTTTGAAGAACTAGATTCCGTAACTGAAAGAGTGAGAATTGCTATTGCAATCCATAGAGAGGCAG
>JACCEA012518619.1_pt1 | contig 24424 bp, 20 predicted proteins | sample 7449851 | NCBI WGS metagenome assembly JACCEA01 (sample SAMN15323453, study PRJNA562643) | freshwater metagenome | isolation source: river surface water | place: USA:Blue River Watershed | collected 2017-08-18 | reverse complement strand
TCAGAGCGCGATGGGTGGCGCAATTTGCGCAACGCCTTGGCTTCGATCTGACGGATACGCTCGCGCGTTACATCAAATTGTTTACCTACTTCTTCCAATGTGTGGTCGGTGTGCATATCGATACCGAAACGCATACGCAGTACTTTCGCTTCACGTGCGGTGAGGCCAGCCAGCACTTCGCGAGTCGCTTCCATCAGACCTTCCATAGTCGCCGACTCCACCGGAGAAATAATGGTGGTGTCTTCGATAAAGTCCCCCAGATGGGAATCTTCGTCATCGCCGATTGGAGTTTCCATGGAGATAGGTTCTTTGGCAATTTTCAGTACCTTGCGAACCTTGTCTTCCGGCATATCCATGCGCTCGCCCAATTCTTCTGGCGTAGGCTCACGACCCATTTCCTGCAGCATTTGACGCGATACGCGATTGAGTTTGTTGATGGTCTCAATCATGTGTACAGGAATACGGATGGTGCGCGCCTGATCGGCGATAGAGCGAGTGATCGCCTGACGAATCCACCAGGTAGCGTAGGTAGAAAATTTGTAACCGCGACGGTACTCAAATTTATCCACGGCTTTCATCAAGCCGATGTTGCCTTCCTGAATCAAATCGAGGAATTGCAGGCCGCGGTTGGTGTATTTTTTGGCGATAGAAATCACCAAGCGCAAGTTCGCTTCCACCATTTCTTTTTTCGCACGACGTGCGCGTGCTTCACCAATTGACATGCGACGGTTGATGTCTTTGATCGCAGCGAGGCTCAAGCCACTTTCTGTTTCGATCTGTGCAAGTTGTTGCTGAGCAGTTTTTACGTCGGGCAACACTCGCTCAAGTTTTTCCGGGCTTTCTACTTTTCCTTTCAGAATTTCAGGCAGCCACTCTTCATTGGTTTCATTACCAGGGAAGGCTTTGATAAAGGTTTTGCGCTGCATCTGGGCTTTGCGAGTACACAAGTCCATGATGTGGCGCTCTTGCTTGCGAATGTGATCAAGCGTTTCGCGTGCTTTGCTATAGATCGGATCGAATTGACGGGCGGGCAACTTGAAGAATTTGAACAAGTCACCAAGGGTGGTCAGTTCTTTTTCCGCTTGCTTGCTGCCGTAGCCGTTCTTGGCAAGTGCCTTAACGGTTTTGTCATATTGCTTTTGCAATTCTTCGAAACGAACGCGCGCCTCTTCTGGATCTACACCCGCAACCGCTTCTTCTTCGTCATCACTTCCGCCTTCTTCGTCTTCTTCGTCATCAGAAGCTGGTTTCGCAGCGCCGCCGGTAGTGGCAACAGGAATTTCTTCGACTTCTTCGGCGAGTGCGGAGGGAATATCTTCAATCGGGTCGAGCCAGCCGATAACCACGTCAGCAAGGCGACGCTCTTCTTTGGCAACGAGCGCGTACTCATCAAGTACCTGCTGAACCGCGCCCGGCCAGTAGGCGAGGGCATGCATTAATTCGCGCACACCCTCTTCAATGCGTTTGGCAATAACAATTTCGCCTTCACGGGTGAGTAGTTCAACTGTACCCATTTCGCGCATGTACATCCGCACCGGGTCTGTAGTACGGCCGGTTTCGGTTTCCACGGCTACCAGTGCAGCAGCGGCCTCAGCAGCGGCGATTTCATCGGCTGCGGAGTCGCCATCAGTCATTAACAGGGTGTCTGCGTCGGGAGCAGTTTCGTAAACGCGAATACCCATGTCGTTGATCATCTGGATGATGTCTTCGACCTGATCCGGATCGGAAATGTCTTCTGGCAGGTGATCGTTGACTTCGGCATAGGTAAGGTAACCCTGCTCTTTACCGCGGGCGATCAATTCTTTGATACGAGACTGTTGTTGTTGGACGTCGTCAGACATTCGAGACCCTATAAAACCTGGTGAGTGAAATGCAAAGCCCGAAATTATACTCCACTTGTTTGAGTGGATTCTAGGCAGTCGCGCGGCGACACTGAAAACTCTCGTTACTTGTCGTGAAAGTTGCGCAGCTTTTGATCGATTTGCTGGGTTAAGGTTGTAGTTTAGTCGCGAGAGCCGCGCGTACGAGTTGCTCTCGCTCATCTTTGGATAGTTGAGTTAAGTCAGTATTTTTAAGTTTTGCCAAAGATTCAGCACTTTTTTTCTGGTTTTGCTGTAGGCGGAGCTTTTCCATCGCACTGGCAAAGGCGGCTTGAGTGTCGTAATCAGCCTTGGCAGGTTTGTCGGCGCGTGGTTGGGTCAGGGCGTTTGCAGCTTGTAATAGGTCGTGTCCGGCTACAGCGGCCAAGCGTTCGGTGTCTTCAGCGCCATATATACCGCGCCAATATCCGATCAGGTGCGACAAGTTATAGTGCGGTCGCTCATGCAGAACTTTCAAAAGTCGCCCCAGCATTTGGCAGTCGAGGTCACTGCTAATGGTTATCCATTTGTCGTGGTCGGGCTCCATACTTGCCAGCGATGTGTGCGCAAGCAGCAGTGCTAGCGCTTTGCGTGCCGGAGGCATCAGGTATTTGCCCTGAGTGCGAGCCTGCAGCTCGGGTTGGTATTGGCGCTGACTTGCGTGCCGCGTAACTGGTTCTTCGTAATATTCGCGATAATCCGGTGGTGGCAGTTCCGCGGGGAAATCACCGTAATCGCGCGGATGCATACCCGTGTCGTAAGGATTTTGTTGGTGTCCCTGCGCTTGATGGTCCCACCAGCTATCTGCTTGTCGCGGCAAAGCAACCTGGGGGGCTTTTTCCTCTGCTGAGGATTTGGTTTGCAAGGGTTGGGGCTGGGCTTCTTTGGTGTGCTGCTCTAGCACCAGGTCTTGCAATACATTACGGCTCAATCCTGTGCGCGTTGCCAGACTTTCAAACATGAGTTCGCGAAAAACGCCTTTGGGTAAGCGATCCAGTAGCGGGGCTGCGCGTTTGCTGAAGGTGGCGCGGCCTTCCATGGTTCGAATATTCAAGCCGTCTGCAACAGCATCAAATAAGTAATCCTCAAAAGGGACCGCCAGTTCGATCATGCGCTCAAATTTTTCGGGGCCGATTTGTCGCACCAATGTGTCCGGGTCTTCATTTTCAGGTAGGAACAGAAATTTCACTGTTCGGCCATCGGTCATGCATTCTATTGAAGCTTCCAGTGCGCGATGGGCGGCGCTGCGACCGGCTTTATCGCCATCAAAACAAAACACCACTTCATTGGTGTATTTAAAGGCGCGGTCGAGGTGGTCTGGTCCACAGGCTGTGCCGAGCGTGGCAACGCCGTAACGTATCCCAAATTGCGCGAGGCTAACCACATCCATATAGCCTTCAACGACCAGCAGGCGCGGTAATTCGCGGTAGGCAAGGCGCGCTTCATAGAGTCCATAAAGCTCCTGGCCTTTGTGGAATACCGGGGTTTCAGGTGAGTTGAGGTATTTGGGTTTGTCGTCCCCTAAAACGCGTCCGCCGAAGCCAATCACTCGTCCGCGCGTATCGCGTATGGGGAACATAATGCGATGGCGGAAGCGGTCGTAGAGTTTCTTTTCTTGCTCCTGATGGATCAGCATGCCACCTTCGATTAGAAGGTGCTTGTCATCATCGTTTTGTGCGAGAGATTTAAGCAGGTTGTCCCAGCCTGGCGGAGCAAAGCCTACCCCATAGGCTTTGGCGGTTTTGCCATCGAGTCCGCGATTTTTAAGGTAATTTACAGCCAGGTGTTTGCTGGGGTGATGACGCAGTTGTTGCTGGTAAAACAGATCTGCTTTTTCCAGTAGGGTGTAAATGCTGCGTTTTTCTTCTTCGCGTTTTTGCTGGGCTTCGGTTTGGACTTCGCGCGGCACTTCCAATCCGGCTAGGCGTGCGAGTGACTCGGTGGCTTCAGGGAAGCTGAGGCGCTCGTAATCCATGATAAAACCCAGCGCATTGCCGCTCGCACCACAGCCAAAACAATAGAAAAATTGTTTCTCCGGGCTAACGGTGAAAGAGGGGGTTTTCTCGTCGTGGAAGGGGCAGCAGGCGCTGTAGTTTTTGCCGGTTTTTTTGAGTTTTACACGGCTATCGACCACATCGACTATGTCGAGGCGGTCGAGCAGATCGTCAATAAAACTCTGGGGGATTAGTCCGGCCATGAAACAATCGCCTGAGGGGGTTGTCAGACTCTAGCACCAAGCTAGCAACCCAGGCGACTAGGTGCTTAATTTGGCTTTGAGAAGTTTGCTCACGTCGCCCATATCGGCGCGGCCTTGCACTTGGGGTTTAATCAGCGCCATGGCTTTGCCCATGTCGCGCGCCTCAGTAACACCAGCATCGGCAATTGCCTTGGCAACTATCGTATCCAATTCGGCCGCTGTGAGTGCAGCAGGCAAGAACTCCTGGATCTGGCCAATTTCATAAGCTTCCTGTTCGGCGAGCTCGGGGCGATTGGCGTTGCGATATTGAGTTTCGGAGTCGCGGCGCTGTTTGACCATTTTGTCCAGCACAGCTAGCACGCGGGCGTCATCCAATTCGATGCGCTCATCCACTTCAATTTTCTTGAATTCAGACATCACAAGACGCAAAACCGCGACGCGCTCTTTTTCTTTAGCGCGCATCGCGGTCTTTAAGGCATCATTTATGCGGTCTTTTAGCGTTGCTTGATTCATGGGTTCACCAATAATCAATGACTTTAAACGCACGGCTTGTTAGTGAAAAGATGCAAACACAACTAACTAGCAGAACCGGTAAGCACTGGCTGCTGCGTTATCCCGAGCGGGCGCAGCGAGCTATTAGTACAGACGGGTAAACTTTTTGGATTCGCGTTGAACCTTTTTAGCATGACGCTTAACAGCAGCGGCAGCATCACGCTTACGAATAGTGGTTGGCTTCTCATAGCATTCGCGAGCGCGAACATCAGCCAAAATACCGGCTTTTTCACAGGCGCGCTTGAAGCGACGCAGGGCTACATCAAATGGCTCGTTTTCTTTGATTTTTACTGAAGGCATGTCGTTACCTTTAAATTAATAGTGCTTGAAAATGATGTCTTGTGGATAGTTGCCGGTATAAAACACGGTCAAGTATCCGAGGGGTGCGGATTCTATACGCTTATTCACCCTATCGCAACCTTGGGGCAAGTTATCTGGCCGGGGTTTTACTGGGTTTTCTCCTGCCGGAGGATTATCATAGCCGCCCTTTTGGGCACGCGGCCGTGCCCGACTACAACGTTTTGAGGTTGGCTATGCGTGTGTTGGGACTGGAAACATCTTGCGATGAAACCGGTGTGGCTGTTTATGACAGTGAACTGGGGCTGCTCGCCCATGTGCTCTACACCCAAATAGCGCTGCATGCCGAGTACGGCGGAGTGGTTCCCGAGCTTGCCTCGCGCGATCATGTCCGTAAGCTGCTGCCTCTTATTAATGAGGTGATGGAAAAAAGTGGTTCTGTGGCCATGGATATAGATGCAATCGCCTATACCTCAGGCCCAGGCTTGGTGGGTGCTTTGATGGTTGGTGCTACCTTCGGGCGCTCACTGGCCTACGCCTGGAAGGTGCCGGCAATTGGCGTCCATCATATGGAGGGTCACCTGCTAGCCCCTATGCTGGAAGCGTCGCCTCCCGAATATCCATTTGTGGCGTTGCTGGTTTCTGGTGGGCACACGCAACTGGTAAAAGTAAATACATTGGGTGATTACGAACTGTTAGGCGAATCGATCGACGATGCAGCGGGTGAAGCTTTCGATAAGGCTGCCAAAATGCTCGATCTGGATTATCCCGGTGGACCACAGGTAGCCAAGCTTGCCGAGCGTGGGGTTGAGGGGCGCTTCAAGTTCCCGCGCCCGATGGTTGACCGTCCCGGTCTGGATTTCAGTTTTAGTGGGCTCAAAACGGCGACCCTCACCGCGGTGAATGCCAACAAGCAGGAAAATGGTTTGCCCGATGATCAAACCTGCGCAGATATCGCCAATGCTTTTCAAGCGGCGGTTGTGGACACGTTGGTGATTAAATGTAAGCGCGCGCTCGAGCAAACCGGAATGAAGACACTGGTGATTGCCGGCGGAGTCTCTGCCAACAAAAAGTTGCGCGCTGATCTGGATATCGAGTTGGCTAAAATCGGCGCAAAAGTATTTTATGCGCGTCACGAGTTTTGCACCGACAATGGCGCCATGATTGCCTACGCCGGTTGCCAACGCTTATTGGCAGGTCAACATGAAGAATTGGCGATTAATGTCAAGGCGCGTTGGCCGCTCGATTCTCTTTCACAACTTTGATTCTCATTTCAATTTTAGCAGACGCTGATTATGGATATTGTTTACATCCGCGATTTACGTATCGACACGATTATTGGAATTTACGACTGGGAGCGCGAAGTGCGCCAAACGGTCAGTATCGATTTGGAAATGGCCAGCGACATTTGTAAAGCGGCGGCGACTGACGATATTCAATTTGCGCTCAATTACAAAGCGGTTTCCAAGCGCTTGATTGCCTATGTAGAAGATCGCAATGCGCTGCTGGTGGAAACGCTTGCCGAAGAAATTGCGCAAATTATTCGTACCGAATTTGATGTGCCCTGGCTGCGTTTGCGTTTAAGCAAGCCTGGCGCAGTGCGCGGCGCGCGTGATGTGGGTTTGATTATCGAGCGCGGTGCTCGCCCCGAGGGGTTGCCTTTATGACCGCAATTTTTTTAAGTCTTGGCAGCAATGTGGATCGCCATAAACATATTCTGGCTGCACTGGATGCCTTGAGTGAATTGTTGGGTGAATTAACAATTTCGTCAGTGTATGAAAGTAAATCGGTGGGATTTGATGGCAGTAATTTCTTTAATTTAGTGGTGGGCGCTGAAACAGCTTTGGCTATTGCCGAATTGTCCGAAAATTTAAAGCGTATTGAAGATGATAATGGTCGCAAGCGCAGTGGCCCCAAGTTCAGTCCCAGAACCCTGGATATAGATATTCTCACCTTTGGGGGTTTTGTTGGGGTGGATAGCGGGGTTGAATTACCGCGCGCGGAAATTACCAAAAATGCATTTGTACTCTTGCCGCTGTCAGAGATAGCGCCCGCTGTTGTGCACCCGCAGTTACTAAAAACCTATCAGCAGTTGTGGGCAGAATACGATCAAACTTCACAAAAGTTGTGGGCGATTGATTTTGCCTGGCGGGGGAAGGCTATTTCTAAGGCGCGCTAGATTTTTGTGTAAACCAGTAAGTTCCTGTCATGCTGTAATCCTTCGACGCATACCGTTCTAATCCATACCTTCATATGGCGCACTTCGTCTTAAAAAGAAAGTGAGTTGAGGGGGCTCCCGCTAAAGCCACTTTTTATAGGCAACAATTCCGAATCCGGCTGCAATCACTAGCATGGCTCCCAGCGTATAAAAATAACCGTAAGTCGCGTGTAGTTCGGGCATGTTGTCGAAATTCATTCCGTAAATACCAGCGATGAATGTCAGCGGAACAAAAATCGCGGTGATCACAGTTAACACTTTCATGGTGTTGTTGAGTTGATGCGAGCTGATGGACAAATAACCGTTAATCAGGTCACCACAAATTTCGTAATACATGGTGGTCAATCCGTGCAATCGTTCGCAACGTTCAAATAAATCCTGCAGTGCGTGCTCAATATCTCCGTCTTCGTCGATTAAACGTTGCGGAATATCTTTTAATAAGTTGGTGACGAGCTTTTCGTGGTAGCTGAAAATGCGTTTGAGTTTACGCAGTCGCGACTGATAAGCGATTAGTTCGCGCATTATGTCGTCATTCGGCTTTTCTTGCATTGAATCTTCCAGTTCGGTTAACGACGATTCAAACGCGAGTATCGTTTCGAGGTAGCGACCCACTGAAAAACGCATAATGCGCGAAGCCAACAAGCCAGGGCTCACCAATAAATTTTCGCTGTGCGCATTTTCCCAGTAGTAACTTATGCCCATCGAGTTGCGCGGATGGCAGCTGATAAGGCAACGATCTCAGGCAAATAATGCGATAGTCATTTGTTGAATAGTAAGATCTTTATTGAATTCGGTGATGCCTCGATAGAGCAGCAGTGTGTAATTATCAAACGTCTCGGTTTTTGGTGGGTGGCGAAAACGTTGCACATCTTCCACGGCCAGTGGATGGCATTCCATGGAGAGCAAAAATTGTTTTTCTACGACTGGCTCTTCCGCTAATAAGTCTATCCAAATGTAGCCGCTGTTATCGCGCTGCCAGCGTTCGATAAGTTCTTTACCGCCCTGCAAGTGTTCGCCGTGAGTGGTGAGTAGTTGGGTTCTAATCATTAGTAAATGGTATCGAAAGTTGTTCGTCTAATTGTTAAATAGTCAGTGTGCGTCCGCCGTCGACGGTAATAATTTGCCCGGTGATGTAGGGTGCGTCCTTTGCTAAAAACAAAATTGTACGTGCAATGTCCTGCACTTGTCCGCGCTGTAATAAGGGGATTTGCGAGAGCATTTTTTCCTTATTTTCGTCCGAAAGTTGCGCTTCAGTTTTTTTGTAATGATCTTCTGGCCATAAGATGGCACCCGGTGCAATGCCATTTACGCGCACGTCGGGAGCAAGTTCCTGAGCGAGGCTTTGGGTGAGCATCATATTGCCTGCTTTTGCGATAGAGTAAATGCTATGTTTTTTTAGCGGACGTTGCGCGTAGATATCTGCAATATTGATGATGCTGCCATGTGTCTTCTTTAAATGTGGTGCGAGTGCCTGAGCTAAAAAGAAGGGTGCTTTGAGGTTGGAGTTTATCAGGTTGTCCCAGTCCTCGGTGGAGGCTTCACCGATTGGCGTAGGGAAAAAACTGGAAGCGTTGTTAACTAACAGGTCCAGACGTTGCCAATGTGCTGCACTTTGTTGTGCTAGTTTGATGACTTGGGTGTGGTCATTCAGGTCAGCCGCTATCCCGGCAGCAGAATTGTCTCGTTCACTATTTAAATCATCAATCAAATCTTGCGCTGCACTGGCGGAGTGGTTGTAGTGCACAATCACATTGAAGCCGGTGTTGTGAAGTTGCCGCGCAATTTCAGCACCTATACGTTTTGCCGCACCGGTAACCAGCGCTACTTTGTGGTGATTGCGGTCTGTTTGATTGGTTGGGGGTGATACAGACATATTTCTCTCCTGCAAAATATTATTCCGCAATGGAAAATTCTTGCTTTAAGTGTGTAATCTGTTCGAGCCGCAATCGTGCAATTGCTTCCCCAAACTCCGGGCCGGTAATACCCTTCTCGCGCAGGGCGGTGAGGTCAAGTTGCTGGCTAACGGCTAATGCGCGCCGAAAATAGTCAGCTTGTGGATAGCTTCGATTTTCAAAGCCTGTGCGGCCACGCGCATCTGCTTCACAGCATACCAAAAAGTGCTGGAAGCGTTCAGGCCTACGAAACGCGTCATTACCTTGCAGCACTTTTAATACAGTGGCAGGCTTGAGCTCCATGGCTCTGTGGCAGTGGGTATGCCACTGTGCCACCATCAGCGCCAGCTCCTTGTAATCTCGCGGTGCGGCCACGCGTTCACACAACTGTTTTACCAGCGGCAGGCTGCGCTCTTCATGTGCAATATGGCGCGGCCACTCTTCTCTGGGGGTAGCGGCTTTACCTAAATCATGCAGCAGGGTAGCAAAGCGAATGCAAGGGTTGATCGACAATTTTGCCGCTTGTTGCAAACTCATTAGCGTGTGTACACCGGTATCTATTTCCGGGTGATGTAGCGCGGTTTGCGGTACACCAAAGAGCGCATCAATTTCCGGGAATATTTTTTCCAGCGCATGGCACTCGCGCAACACGTGGATAAAAATTTCAGGGTTGGGTTCCGCGAGTGCACGTTCGGTTTCTTTCCAGATGCGCTCGGCAACTAAATGATCCGCTTCACCGTTCTTCACCATGGTTTGCATGAGCGCTATGGTTTCATTCGCAACGCGAAAGCCATATTGGTGATAGCGCGCCGCAAAACGCGCAATGCGCAGTATGCGTACCGGGTCTTCTGCAAAGGCGGGCGATACGTGACGAAGTAATTTATTGCGCAGGTCGGCTTGGCCACCGTAAGGGTCGATGATTTCGCCCTGTTCATTTTCCGCCATAGCGTTAATGGTAAGGTCGCGCCGGATAAGGTCGTCCTCCAGCGTCACTTCAGTGCCGCAATGAAAAATGAAGCCGGTGTAGCCTGGGCCAGTTTTTCGCTCGGTGCGGGCAAGGGCATATTCCTCTTTGGTTTGCGGATGCAGAAACACGGGGAAGTCTTTGCCAACGGCCGTGTAACCCATTGCTTGCAGTTGTTCTGGCGCCGCACCTACCACCACCCAATCACGCTCCGTGACTGTGCGCCCTAATAACTTGTCTCTAACAGCACCACCTACCAAAAATGTTTTCATGAGTCTCGCTTATTAAAGTTCTCGCTTATTAAAACCGTACCTTATTAAAAAGTAATGGCGATTTGTTGATGATGAAGTATAGGGGAATCAAGGTGATAAAAAAATCTACAAAATGACTTGTAGCTGAATAGAAATTAAATTACTCTCGTGCGACTAAACAACTTCATCTAACCATAGAACAAAATATTATGTATTCAATGAATTCCCTAAAACATCGCCAAGTAACCCTGCGACCAATTTTTTGGTGCATGGTCATTGTGCGTGTTTGGGCGGAATTTGTTGATTAATGTTTTAATCGTTGTAAACAAAGGCCGCAGCATAAAAACTGCGGCCTTTTTGTTTTTTTGGGTTCAGTTTTTAAATGAAGTAACTGCTGCGGACAATTTCAATTTCCTCCTCAGGGAATATAAGGAGTTATGCCGTGGCTGTGTTAGTTGCCTATTTTTCCGTGGTGCTTATTTGGGCCACAACGCCCCTCGCTATTCAATGGAGTAGCGATAGCCTTAGTTTTATTGCCGCTGCCGCGGCGCGCATGTCAATCGCGGTGGTATTAGCATTGTCTTTGCTGACAATGCTACGTCAATCCCTGGCCATTTTTTGGCAGAATCGCATGATTTATTTTGCCGCGTCGATTGGCATTTTTCCCAATATGCCGGTGGTCTATTGGGCTGCGCAATTTATTCCTTCGGGGTTGGTCGCGGTGATATTTGCGTTGTCGCCATTTGTGACCGGCGTAATGACATTGTTATTGCTTAGGCAAAACCCCTTCACGCTAAAAAAAGTGCTGGCGCTGTTACTGGCGCTAATTGGATTGGTCGTTATTTTTTATCACCAATTGCATTTTGATTTTCGCTCGATTTATGGCATCTCGGGCATTTTGTTGTCCTGCGTGTTATTCAGTTTTAGCACTGTGTGGGTAAAAAAATTGACCGAGGAACAAGCTGTTTCTGTAGATGCTTTTCATCAGGCGACAGGCGGGCTGTTATTTTCGCTGCCGGGACTATTGCTGAGCTGGTGGTTAATGGACGGTGAGTTTCCGCAAACCGTATCCGTTAAGTCGGCCGGTTCTATTGTGTATTTGGCGATAGTGGGATCTTTGGTAGGTGCAGCGCTGTTTTTTTATATTTTGCAGCGCTTGTCTGCCAGTGCGGTATCGCTGATTACGCTAATGACACCGGTGTTGGCGATTTTGTTGGGCAAGAATTTGGCGAATGAGGAATTGTCGGCGCAAACCTTAGTTGGGGTTGCACTGGTATTGGTGGCGCTGCTGTTTTATTCCCCGTTTTCCCTGCAAGGGATCGCTCGATGGTGCTCGCAAAAGTTGCTCGCGGGTTTGCAATCCGACGCCATTGTGGCGGAAGACGATCCTGAATCCGCACTCCATGAAGCAAGAGACGACATGATTCGCTACAAATGAGTTGTTTTGGTGCGCGCCTGGGTGGCGCGCTTGGTTTTTGTGCACCAAGCTTGTGCTTTGGTGGGTTTTGTTTTGGGTATGCAATCTTGTATTCAATCTGCAATACATTGATTTTTCTATAAAAAATAAAATTGGCGTGCTCCCTGCAATACTCGGGTCAAGCTAGCGTGAATTATCAATAGCTGCCTCAAAACAAACTAGTAAAGACCATTAATTAGAGGACAAACTCATGAAGAAGATGAAACAAACGTTAATTGCTGGTGCTGTAGCGCTGTCTGCTTTTGCAGGTTTTGCGGTTCCTGCGGCGCATGCAGATGTAGCGGCCAGTGTTGGCGTATCCAACATGTACTACTGGAGGGGTTATGATTTGGGCGGCGGTGCCGCGTTAACTGCCGATGTTAATGTTAGCGGTAGTGGTTTCTTCGCTGGTGCCTGGACTTCTTCAGGTGATGAAACATTGGGTACCGAATATGACCTTTACGCTGGTTACGCGGGTGAAGCTGGTATTTTCAAATATGGTGTGAGTGTGGTGTCTTATAACTACCCAGAGCTTGGTGGTGAAGACAAAATCGCGCCAGGTGATTATGTTGAAATTATTCCAATGATTGGCGTCGGTCCGGTGAAATTCACTTATTACGACGCAGTGGCTGCGGAAGTAGCACCGTTGAATAACGAAGATTATTCCTATGCAACCCTCGAGTTAATCTTCGATAAAGTGTCGTTCAAATATGGTCAACACATGGATGACGGCGACACCACCTCTTCTCACTTGGATGCAACTTACAAATACAACGACAAACTCAGCTTTACCGTTGGCACCTTGATTGATGATGGTGATGATCCTGAGGCAGATGACGCTGCGTTCGTGGTTAACTTGTCGTTACCAATCGAATAACCTTCTCGTTATTCCAAGTAGAAAAAGGCAGGCCCCGGCTTGCCTTTTTTGTTTCTGATTAATGTTTATTAAATAATAATTATATGATTTAATAAAAGATTCTCTTGTGGCCCTTATACTCGCGCTCGAACTCTGGTTCAATGCGTGCGCAGCGGCTTCACTCTTTTAAGGAATCTTTCATGTCTCGCTCTTCTATTCTTGTGACTGGTGGTGCCGGGTTTATCGGCAGCCATGTTTGCGTAGAACTAATTAATAACGGTTATTTGCCCGTAGTGGTGGATAACCTCATCAACAGCAAGCCCGAATCGCTCAAGCGCGTAGCCCAAATCACTGGCGTGGAACCGGTGTTTTATGAAGTTGATATCAACGATAAGGATGCTCTGCGCGAAGTCTTTAAAAAGTATGAAATTGAGGCGGTAATGCACTTTGCCGGCTTAAAAGCGGTGGGGGAATCCACCAAAATCCCCATGAAATACTACCGCTACAATGTGGCGGGAACCTTGTCACTTACTGAGGTTATGGAGGAGTTTGAGGTCTGGAAGATGATTTTCAGTTCCTCCGCTACCGTTTATGGTGACCCGGTTTCTGTGCCGATTGATGAAAGCTTTGCAACTGGTGCGACCAACCCTTATGGCCGCAGCAAGTTGATTGTGGAAGATATTCTGCGCGATATCGCCAAAGCGCCGGACAGTCGCTGGAATTTCTCTCTGCTGCGCTACTTCAATCCGGTTGGTGCGCATGAAAGTGGCTTGATCGGTGAAGATCCTGCTGGTATCCCCAATAACTTGTTGCCCTATGTTGCTCAAGTTGCGATTGGTAAGCTGCAAGAGTTGGGGGTGTTTGGCGATGACTACGAAACCATCGACGGTACTGGCGTACGCGACTACATCCATGTTGTAGATTTGGCCAAAGGTCACGTGGCGGCGTTGCGGGCGTTGGAGAAATTTTCCCCTGGGTGCCGCGCTTACAATCTGGGAACTGGCTCTGGTTTGTCGGTATTGCAGATAGTGAAAGCCTTTGAAGTGGCCAGCGGGCGTAAAGTGCCTTACAAAATATTGCCGCGTCGTCCCGGCGATATTGCCGCTTGTTATGCCAATGCAGACAAGGCCAAATCCGAGTTGGGCTGGGAGGCCGAGCTGGGGCTCGAGCGCATGATGCAAGATGCATGGCGCTGGCAATCGCAGAACCCTAATGGGTACGATGCATAAACGCCTCCACGGAGAAGCCCGCCGCGTGCGGGCTTTTTTTTGCACCAAATAATTTTATTTACATTAAATTTACGCTGAGTGGATTCCGCAGTTATAGTGGCACTAACTTTTCTCTTAAGGTGTTGGTGATGGTTCATTTATTTTGGCTATTTGTCGGGCTGGTTTTGCTTACTCTAGGGGGCGAGGCGCTGGTGCGCGGGGCGCTCGCTGCAGCGCGGCGAATAGGCGTATCGCCCCTGCTGGCCGGACTTGTCATTGTCGGCTTCGGTACTTCGGCCCCTGAATTGGTCGTGTCCTTACAAGCGGCGTTAAGCGGTCAGCCGGAAATCGCAGTCGGTAATGTGGTGGGTAGCAATATTGCGAATATCTTGCTGATTCTGGGGATTAGCGCGGTCATCATGCCATTAGTGACGCATATTCAATGTTTGAAACGAGACGGTTTGACCATGCTATTTGCCACCTTATTGTTTATGGGGTTGGCTAGCCTTGGTGGTTTGGGGCGTGTTGAAGGAATAGGTATGTTGTTGGTTTTGGTGGGCTATCTGATTTGGGCTTACCGCACCGAACGTGAAGACACGGCGAGCCCGGAAGCGCAACTGCACAAGGCTGAATCAGAGGAAATTGAGCTGGTACCTATGTCTATCCCTTTGACGCTGTTGACTACTCTGGGGGGATTGGCGATGTTGATTGTTGGTGCAAATCGCTTCCTGTTGGGTGCTGTTGGTTTAGGCGAGGCACTAGGAGTACCTGAGGCGATTATCGGGTTAACGGTCGTTGCTGTGGGGACCTCCTTGCCTGAGCTGGCGGTTTCTATTATCGCCGCCATACGAAAACACGCGGACGTTGCCGTGGGTAATATTATTGGAAGCAATATTTTTAACGTCCTCTGTATTTTGGGGATTTCATCCACTATTAGCCCGTTACCCGTGCAAGGACGTTTGTTAGAAATTGATCAATTTGTAATGCTCGGGGCCGCGGTTGCCCTGTTGTTATTTTTGTTTTTCGGCTTGCGTTTGTCGCGCTTGAAAGGCGGCTTATTATTGGCCGGGTACGTGGTTTATATTGCTGCGATGTTTGGTTTGCAGTCGTAATTCGTCAAGGTTATTCCTTTCTCCTGAAGCTGCCGCGAGCAATCCGGCGGCTTTTTTGTCGTTAAAACATGTGATCTGTTTTGCGAAAAAGCTTCTCACTTTTTACTCAATCAAGTGAGAGGCCCCAGCTTTGAGGGAATCTTCAAAAGTGAGAAGAGAAAATACGCTGACTGCTAGAAGCTTACTCTGGTGTTAGTTCACCAACACGACAATAACTTTAATAAGTAGTAAGACAACGCACACTTTTCTGGCAGTTGAAAGCTGTGCCTAACCATCAGCCAAGAGTTTTCTTCATCGCTACTCACAATTTTATAACGATAAAAAGCGTGCCTACCTTGCGACCACTTTGGGAGCAATGAGCTGGCCGCGATTGTGGTGTATCTGAAGGGAAATTTAGTGGAGACATCGATATGCAACCCATCAATTTGAGTCGGATATTATTCCTGCTCTGCAGCGTTTTATTTAGTCACAATCTCTTTGCGCAAACCAATCTTGCCTTAAACAAAACCGCGACCGCCAGTTCATCGCTGATCGCAGCCGCCAATGCGGTCGATGGGAATGGAGGTACTCGCTGGGAATCGGCACATGGAAATGGCCCCTCATGGCTTAGCGTGGATTTGGGGGCGAACGTTAACCTGTCGTCGGTCGTGATCGATTGGGAAGCGGCAAACGCAGCCAACTACGATGTTCAGGGTTCAACCAACGGCTCTACCTGGGTAAATCTTGCATCGCGCTCAGGCGGCACTTTTGGAACCCGAACCGATACTGTTGCAGTAACGGGTAGTTATCGTTTTGTTCGCATTAATGCCACTCAGCGCAGCGCCGGTAATGCCTGGGGCTATTCAGTATGGGAGTTGAAGGTTTACGGCAGTACTGCCGCCAGCAGTGGCTCCAGTAATTCAGCCAACACAAATCTGGCGCAGGGCGCCATTGTCGCGGCAAGTTCTCAGGTGCAACCCGCCACAATGGCGATTGATAACAATGCTGGTACGCGCTGGGAGTCTACTCACGGTGTGGATCCCGCCTGGATCAGTCTGGATTTTGGCTCGGCGAAACCCTTGGCGTCCGTTGTAATCGATTGGGAAGCGGCAAATGCAGCCAACTACGAGGTGCAGGGCTCCACTAACAATAGCAGCTGGACCACGCTCGCATCGCGAACCGGGGGAACCTTTGGTGCGCGGACCGATACTATTGCGCTAAACGGTTCATACCGCTACCTGCGTATTTATGGCACGGCGCGCAGTGCGGGTAACCAGTGGGGCTATTCGATTATCGAGCTGAAAGTTTATAGCTCTGGCGGTTTGGCGAGTAGCGCATCGTCGACTAGCAGTGCGCCAGTGGTGGTTTCCAGTCGCGCCGCTTCGTCCGTGGGCGTTGCCAGCTCCGTCAGTATTCCCGTGAATGTGACTTACAAGCCCTTGTACCCGAATCAATCCACGCCGGAAATTTCACGTAATTGGCGCATCGAAGCCGATGGCACCATTGTAACTTTTGGCAGTGGCCGCGCTCGCGCTCGCCACGAAGCGGAAGATATTTTCTATACCTTTCCATCGTTTTATCACGAGCATCGCACGTTTAAATTTGAAGTGCACGATCACACACCCAAGGGGGAATCGCGGGTGGAGATTTTCTACGAACCTGAATACGCCAACTTCAACGATATCGGTTGCCGCAAAAGTTTATTCAATCCATACCGTTCCTACTTTGGTGATAACGGCGGTTTCACCCGTATTCGCAATGCTGACCCCGCAACGGGTAAGGGTGAGTTGTGGCGCTGCACCGGGACACGTTTTGTGCCGGGCGAGCGCGAAGGCCAAACCGCATTGCGCACCGGGGAGTTCTACGATTTTGAATTTCAGCAATGGCTCGGGTTTACCGATACTGATCCGCGTGTGAGTGCGCAACGTGTGTACTACACCGATACTTTCCGCATCAAATTAGGCAGCCCCGGTTTGTATATCGTGAATAACGACGAGTTGAATGCGAAGTTGTCATCCGGTGGTGCAGCAACGGCAGCCCCGGTGCGTGCATTTAAAGGTATTGCGCAAGCGGATGTGATTAGCACATCGGGTGTGTTGGCCGACTCCGGTGCGCCTGGTTATCAATCGATTCGGTCGCCTCAATCGATCGCCAAGGGTTATCAAAAACCGTCTTACTTGCTTACTAACCCTGCCAACAATGCAACGGTAACCTACCGCGACGGCAATCAAACATTTACCGATCAAGTTATTGAATATGCACCAACGGCGGCGAGTCCATTTATTGTGGATCGTCATACACATCTTTGGACGGCATTTTTTCGTGAAGCCTTGAATATCCGCTGGGAGACGCATAATCAATTCTTAAACGGTCGCCGTATTTTTCACACCGATTTTGTAACAGGAAAGCACTTTGAATCAGGCAATCCGGATTTCACTGAGTTAGCAAATCTCTCTACGGGTTTGACGATCAATAATTCGTGTGTGGGTTGCCATGTCAATAATGGCCGCGGTCAAGCACCCGTTGCCGGACAGTTGCCGAATAGCATGGCGGTGAAAGTCAGTTCAGGTGCGACGGACATCAATGGCAATGCATTGCCACACAACTATTTTGGCAAGGTATTGCAGCCACAATCGCGCAATGGTGGTGTGCCGGCAGAAGCAATTACCAATGTGAGTTACACCACCGTGGCCGGAACGTTTAATGACGGCACCACCTATCAATTGCAAGCGCCTAATTATTCTGTACAAGTGCTCGATAACGCCGGTGGGGCAGTAAATAATTTCTCACCGCGGATGGCACAAACTATTGTTGGTCTGGGTTTGTTGGAAGCAATTTCTGAAACGGTATTGTTGCAGCGCCATGATCCGAATGACAGTAACAGCGATGGAATTTCCGGTCGCGCAAATCAGGTTACTGATTTAAAAACCGGTGAGCAGCGCATTGGTCGTTTTGGCTGGAAAGCTTCCGTTGCAACTCTGGAGCAATTTACCGCTGATGCATTGCATGAAGACATAGGTGTTAGCACGAGTATCTTGCAAGGCCCTGCCTGCGGGATCAATCAAACAGCGTGTCGCAACGCGGGCCCCAATGGTATTGAGCTAAGCGATGCGCGGATGAGTTTATTGACTGTGTATATGCAAGCGCTCGGTGCTCCGGCCCGCCGTGCAGAAACTGTTAATAATGCCGATGTGGTTCGCGGTGAATTGGTGTTCGGTAATTTGGGTTGTGCCGCTTGTCATACGCCGAGTATGGCGACGGATTACGGCCATCCACTGGCGGAGTTGCGCGGGCAAACGATCAGGCCGTACACCGATTTGTTGTTGCACGATATGGGTGAAGGTTTGAGTGATCGTTTAACGACTAATGCGACCTTGAATCGTGAATGGCGCACCCCGGCGCTTTGGGGTTTGGGGTTGGAAGAAGCGGTGAATGGTCACGGCCGTCTGCTGCATGATGGGCGTGCGCGCAATATTAATGAGGCGATTTTGTGGCATGGGGGCGAAGCGGCCGCAAGCCAATCTGCTTACAGAGCGGCGACTTCGACACAGCGTAACGATTTGATTAAATTCCTCGAATCTCTGTAGTTTTATTGCGTTGATTTGAAAAAATAGAAAAACTCCCGTCAATGTGTGACGGGAGTTTTTCTATTTAACCGCAAGTCAAACGCAGTGCGGTTGATTGCATGAAATTCCTTGTGGGCGCGTATGATGCTTCCTTGCTGCATACGGTCACAGATTGAATGTCGGAGGTCTTCCTTGCCGACGCAAATCGTTACACCAAGTCTTTTTCGGTTGCAAACGACAAGGCGAAAGATTTTGGCCCTACGTTAATTGCGCCAGTCATGCTCATCATCGACAACATGGTTTTAATGTTGTGTTGTTTGCAGAACTCTCGGAATTCCACCAGGACTGGTTCGTCTTTAATTTCTTCCAGCAGGCCGCCGTAACTCATGGCAATAACTTCACTGCTTAAACCTTGTTGAATTTGCTTTTTCACATGCGTGAACAATTTTTCCAATGCGCCCAAAAAGCCCTTGCCAGTATCGATCTTGTCCGTTGCGCCGCGATGTAATTGGACGATGGGGCGCAAATTCAAAGCGCTTGCCAGTTTGAAGTTAATCCAGGAAATATTGTTGTCGCCTTTGCGCAAATGGCGACGCTCGCGCATGTAAGAAAGGTCGTTTGGAATTAAATAGCCGTAAACCTGATCGCGCATGTTGTCGATTTCACGAATTGATTTATTCAGCGGCAATTTGTCCACATGAATGCGTTTTACCAATTCGTAAACCAACAGCGCGTGGCCGGTAAACATGGACATTGAATCGTACAGACGAATGCGGAAGGGTGCGCGGCCTTCATTTTTTTCCAGTTCGCGGAATTTTGGTTCGTTCACCAGCGCCGCTTCAGAAACGCGCTTGAATACATCACTTTTTTTGCTGTTGATGGTAACTACTTGCACTAAATCGTATTTGGGTAACAGGCGCTCTTTTAAAATGTTGGTCATGTCATTGACAGACAGTGGATCGGATTGCGCCAAGCCATAAACATCACGCGAGTGATTTTTGTAAAACTTGAGCATGGTTTCCGGATCGCGATAATCCAGTTCCTGGCCCTTGGCGTGGTTGATGTATATCGGCAGCACTTCGATGTTGTGCTGTTGAATAAACTTTGCGGGCAAATCGCAAGTTGAGTCTACGGCAATACACGTCCTGGATGACATTTTTCTCGCTCCCATGATTAGCATAGTTAGTTTTGAATTCGCTATGCCGTCCCTGGCGAGTTATCCTGGCCCCGTTCAAAAGGCGCTATTTGATGGTGTCAGTATGGCGGGCGCACAAAGAATTCAGTAGTCGCATAAATCACTGCGTTTTGTGAGGCGTTGTTACTTCGTGTGTGAGATATGGCTTACACGGATGCAGATTTTTGCGCTAAAGGTTATAAGCGCCATGGGTGTCCAGTAGGGTAGAGCAGGGCCAATGGTTTGGGTAATTAAGAAGGAAAGATCGGGGTTGGGAGAGTTAATCGGCTTCCGGTGTCATGGGTAGCAATATGCTAAAGCACGCACCGCCCAATTCTGAGCGGGTAATGCGTATGTCGCCATCGTAGCTGCGTACAATTTCGGCGGCGACTGACAGGCCAATGCCCTGGCCTGGAATGCTGGTGTCCAGTCGCTGGCCACGTTCCAGAATTCGCTCGCGCTGGTCTTCGGGGACGCCGGGGCCGTCGTCTTCAATATCGATGCACAACTGTGCGCCCTCAATGGAGCTAGTCATTCGCACCTGTTGTTTGCCGTATTTAAACGCGTTTTCCAGCAGGTTTCCGACCAGCTCCATCACATCTTGCTCGTCCCCCGCCACCAGTGAGTTGGGAGCTAGGTCCAGCTCCTGCTGCATGCGTTTTTCGGCATAGACTTTTTGCAGGGTTGCGAACAGGCGTTGGGCAATGGGTTCAATGCGCGTGCGCCGAAAAGTCCCTTTTTGCTGGCTGGATACCGCGCGCTGCAATTGATAGGTCACTACCTGGCTCATGCGCGCGACCTGTTCGCTCAACTCTTTATCCGGGTCGGGTGACTGGTTGATTTTGCTTTGCAATACCGCCAGCGGTGTTTTCAAGCTGTGAGCCAGATCTGACAAGCTATTGCGGTAACGCTGGCGCAATGATTGTTCGCGGTCCAGAACCTGGTTTAAGTTGCTCACAATGCGTTGCAATTCTTTGGGGTGCTCGCCCTCGATACTGCTGGTGTCGCCACTTTGCATCGCCTTGAGCGCAACGGCGAGTTTCCCCAATGGCCGCAGGCCCCAGCGCAGAATCAGCGTTTGGGCAATTAGCAGGAATATCCCCGCTGCCCCCAACCAGCGCCAGAGTTCGCTGCGGTAGGCGCTCAGTTCGGCCAGGTATTCTTCAGCACTGTGAATGACGACAAAGTGGAAGGGGGTAGGGCTGCCTTTGGCGTCTTCCCAATTCACGGTATAGCGGGCGACAAAATGGCGTTTGTTATCGAGTAACTTCTCGCTGAACAACATCTTGCCCGGTGTATCGCTTTTGGCGATTTTTTTATACTCCGGTGGATTCGTTATCGCTGCCGAGTTTGAGTGCCAGACCGCCTTTTCTTTACCATCAAAAATATAGCCGTAGAGGCCCGAGTTGGGATGCTCAAAATCGGCCTCGCTCAGTGTGACTGAGGTGATACGCAATCCCGTGATACGGCCATTTCTGGTTTCCGGTTCGGCCACGCTCATCAGCAAATTCACATGGCCGCGCAGGCGCGATCGCTCCGCCACCTCCAGGCTGTTCTCAAAGGCGCGATCAAGAAAAAAACCGGTCAACCCCAAAAATAGCGGCAATAGCAGCGCCGATGCCAGCAACAGGCGCGAGGCGATAGAACTGAAACGTGCGCCCACGCCTATTGCTTGTCCAGGTTAAAGCGATAACCAAGGCCGCGCTGGGTGGTGATCAAGTTGAGGGTGCCTTCCGGATCCAGCTTTTTGCGCAAGCGCCCTACGAACACTTCGATCACATTGCTGTCGCGGTCGTAATCCTGCGCGTAGAGATGTTCCGTCAGCTCGCTTTTGGAGATGTTTTTACCGGCGTGCATCGCCAGATAGGTAAGGGTGTTGTACTCGAAACTGGTGAGCTCCACTTCTGCTTCATCGCGAAAGACGCGCTTGGCGCTGGTGTCAATGGAGATAGGGCCATAGCGCAACACCGAGGACGCGTGGCCACTAGCGCGGCGCAGCAACGCGTGAATGCGCGCGCGCAGTTCTTCCGGGTGAAACGGCTTGGTTAGGTAGTCATCGGCGCCCGCTTCAAGCCCTTCTACTTTGTCTTGCCAGTTTCCGCGCGCCGTCAAAATAAGGATCGGGAAATTACGCGCTTTCGCTCGCAATTGTTTAATCAGGTTGGAGCCATCCAGCAGCGGCAGGCCCAAATCGATAATTGCGAGGTCGTAATCGTATTCAGTCCCCAGGAACAAACCCTCACGGCCATCCGCGGCGGCATCGCAGGCATACTTTTCCGCTGCCATCAGGCTCTGAATCTGCTCGCGCAGCGGCTTTTCGTCTTCAACAATCAGGATTCGCATAGTGGGTGTCAGTCCGTGCTGGATGGGTAGAAACAACTAGTTGTTAATAATTTGACCGGTTTGGCCGTGGACGCGGACAACTTTCATCCGGCCAGAATTTAACACCTTGACGCCGTAGACAACACCGTTTTCGGTTTGTTGGCTATTGACACTCATCACCTGCCCACCGGTAGAGCGGCGTACCAGTTCAGCGGCTTGTGCGGGGGTTATTTGGGGCGGCGGTGGGTCGGACGGGATAGGATCATTGTCGATACGACGGCTATCGATCATGTCATTGGTGGGGGTGCTGGTGGAGATCCCCATATCGCCGCCCAGTAAATCCGGTTCGGCAGCGGCAGGCAAGGCGCCGAGCAGCAAAGTGGCCAGCAATCCGCTGGCAGCGCAGGTGCGTAAACGGGTGATATGACGAATAAACGACTTCATACTACTGGGTCCGGCAATACTTGATCCAACAAGATTTATGCCTTCACTATCGCTGCTGTTTCCCCAAAGGTCAATTTGACCTTTGGGGTTTTCGGTAAAGCGTTATTCACAAAGTCCTATCTGTGACGAATGCGGTCGCCAGGGTGATGACGAGTTTCGGTCTGGTAAATCCGGCCACCGTACAAATAGCTCACTTCATAACCCACCAGCTGGCGCTCATAACGAGTGCGGTATTGAGTGGAGCAAACTTCGCGGTCTTCATAGCGCGTCACTGTGCGGCCACCACCGGCAACATCGTTACCAATTGCAGCGCCGATCAAGCCTCCCGCTGCCGTCGCATGACCGCTATGGCCAATTTCTTTACCAATCGCTGCACCGATCAAGCCGCCAACGACAGTGCCTTGGAAAGAGTCACCGCCGCGCTGACGCTCGCGGTAAGCCACGGTTTCAACCTGGCAGGATTCGCGTGGTACATCCACCGCGACCTCGCGGTAAATCGGGCGCACATCAGTCACTGGGGCGTAGTAGTCCCGTTCATAAACCACGACTGTCTCATGGTGATGGTGTCTGTGGTGATCGTGGCCGTGACGATGATGATCGCGATCCGCCAGTGCATTGTTAGCCAGCAGTAGGCTGATGCTGGCCAGGGTGCTGATGAGTAACAAGCGTTTCATGGTGGTATCTCCGTTGGGGGTTAATACAGAGGTTTCTGTATTGGATTAACGTGATTCCAGACTAGTCCTCGTAAACTGAATTCAAACTGAAAGCCCTTCGCGTTTTATTGTGCGCCAGATCGCAATTGCGCTAACTCGCCGGAATTTGTGTGGGCGTTGGAAATAAAGCCCGCAAATGCGCCAATTTGTGGTGCAACTCGGGTTATAATCGCGGCCATTTTTTCCAAACTGCATTTTGGGCTTTCCCGCACACGCACAGGTTGTTTCATGTCTGCATCCAAATCTGAAATAAACGTTAAAGACTACATGGCCGGTCTTGGTCAAAAAGCGCGCACGGCTTCTCGCATCATTGCGGCGGCGCCCACCGCCCTGAAAAACAAGGCATTGTTGGCGATTGCTGACGAGCTGGATAGATCGCGCATTACCTTGGTCGCTGAAAATCAGAAAGACCTGGCGGCTGGCAAGGCCAATGGTCTGGATGCCGCCATGCTCGACCGCCTGGCGGTTAAACCAACCACTATCGACGGAATGATTGAAGGGTTGCGCCAGGTTGCGGCATTGGCTGATCCCTGCGGTGAAATTACCGATATGAGTTACCGCCCTAGTGGTATCCAGGTAGGCAAGATGCGTGTGCCTTTGGGGGTGGTGGGGATTATTTATGAATCCCGCCCTAACGTAACGATTGATGCCGCCAGCCTGTGTTTGAAGTCCGGTAATGCGGCGATTTTGCGCGGTGGCAGCGAAGCAATTCACTCTAACCGCGCTATCGCCAATTGTTTACAAGCAGGCTTGAAAGCCGCTGGTTTGCCTGCAGAAGTGGTACAAGTGGTAGAGACCACCGATCGCGCGGCAGTGGGCGAGCTGATCACCATGCCGCAGTTTGTGGATGTAATTGTTCCCCGCGGTGGTAAAGGGCTGATCGAGCGTATCAGCAATGATGCCAAGGTACCGGTGATCAAACACCTCGATGGTATTTGCCATGTCTACATCGACGATAAAGCCGATCTGGATAAAGCCTTCACGATTTCCATGAACGCTAAAACGCATCGCTACGGTGTTTGCAATGCCATGGAAACACTGTTGGTTCATGAGCAAATTGCGGCGCAAATTCTCCCGCGACTTGCCGCTGCCTATACCGAAAAAGGTGTGGAGCTGCGTGGCGACGATAAGACCCGCGCAATTATTTCTGCAAATGCCGCAACCGAAGAGGACTGGGCAACCGAATACCTCGCGCCGATTTTATCGATCAAGTTGGTGAGTGGTTTGGATGAAGCTATCGCGCATATCAATCAATACAGCTCCCAGCATACAGACGCGATCGTAAGCGAAGACTACACCCGCGCGCGCCGCTTTATCACCGAAGTGGATTCAGCGTCGGTGATGGTGAATGCATCCACGCGTTT
>JACCEA010715871.1_pt1 | contig 24458 bp, 25 predicted proteins | sample 7449851 | NCBI WGS metagenome assembly JACCEA01 (sample SAMN15323453, study PRJNA562643) | freshwater metagenome | isolation source: river surface water | place: USA:Blue River Watershed | collected 2017-08-18 | reverse complement strand
TGGCGTTTGCGGAGCAGAACCGCTGCATCCAACTCGGCCCGCGCGCCGCCTTGAACGGCGATGACCAACAGGCGTCCGCTTTCCGCCAACACCTGCTGGTTGCGGGCGACGTAGGGCCCCGCAACCATGTCCAGAATCAGGTCGAATCCTTCGCCCTGCGTGGCTGCCAAGCCCTCGGACACAAAGTCCTGTTCGCGGTGGTTGAAGGCGCCTTCCGCCCCCAAAGCAAGGCAAGCGGCCGCCTTGTCGGCAGAACCCACCGTGACCCACACGCGCGCACCGAAGGCAACAGCCAACTGGATGGCCGTGGTGCCGATGCCGCTGGCGCCACCATGCACCAGGATTCGATGCCCGGCCTTCAGCCCCCCTTGATCGAAAAGGTTCGACCAAACGGTGAAGAAGGTCTCCGGCGCAGCAGCCGCCTCCAGCAGCGACCAACTCTTTGGAACCGGCAGACACTGCGAAACAGGGGCCACGCACCAAGCGGCGTAACCACCACCGGCCACCAAGGCACACACCCGGTCTCCCACCGCCAAGCCCGCTTCAGCCAAGGCCTGTGCATCGCCCTCGTGAACGATGCCCGCCACTTCCAAACCGGGCAAAGAACTCGCGCCAGCCGGGGGCGGGTACAAGCCCCGACGCTGCAGCAGGTCCGGACGGTTAACGCCCGACGCGGCCACTCGAATCAGGCATTCACCTGCACCGGCGCGCGGCATCGGGTGCTCGCCCAGGGCGAGCACCTCCGGTCCACCCGGCTGGGCGATGCCGACCGCCAGCATCAAGGCTTATTCCTGCGGCGCCGCTTCGCGGGCGATCAGGGCCTTGATGGACAGCTTGACGCGGCCCTTTTCGTCGGTGTCCAGGACCTTGACCTTGACGATCTCGCCTTCCTTCAGCACGTCCGTCACCTTCTCGATGCGGCGATGGGCGATTTCGCTGATGTGCACCAGGCCGTCTTTGTTCGGCAGGATCTGAACCAACGCGCCGAAGTCCAAAATCTTCACGACCGGGCCTTCGTAGGTCTGCCCGATCACGGCCTCGGCGGTGATGTCCTCGATGCGCTTCTTCGCCAACGCGGCCTTCTCGGCGTCGGTCGAAGCGATCGTGATGGTGCCGTCGTCACCGATGTCGATGGTGGTGCCCGTCTCTTCGGTCAACGCGCGGATCGTGGCGCCACCCTTGCCGATGACGTCGCGGATCTTCTCCGGGTTGATCTTCATGGTGTACAGGCGCGGTGCGAAGTTCGAGACCTCGGCGCGAGCTTCGCCCATGGCTTCCATCATCTTGCCCAAGATGTGCAAGCGCGCTTCCTTGGCCTGTGCCAGGGCAACCTGCATGATTTCCTTGGTGATGCCTTGGATCTTGATGTCCATCTGCAGCGCCGTCACGCCGGTGTTGGTGCCGGCCACCTTGAAGTCCATGTCGCCCAAGTGATCTTCGTCACCCAGGATGTCCGTCAACACGGCAAAGCGATTGCCATCCTTGATCAGACCCATGGCGATACCAGCCACATGCGCCTTCAAGGGCACGCCGGCGTCCATCATCGACAAGCAACCGCCGCAGACCGAAGCCATCGACGACGATCCGTTCGACTCGGTGATCTCCGAAACCACGCGCACGGTGTAGGGGAACTCTTCCTTGCTCGGGAGCACCGCCACCAGGGCGCGCTTGGCGAGGCGACCGTGGCCGATTTCGCGGCGCTTCGGCGAACCAAATCGACCCGCTTCGCCCGTCGCGAACGGGGGCATGTTGTAGTGCAGCATGAAGCGGTCTTCGAACTCGCCCGCCAGCGCGTCGATGCGCTGCGCGTCGCGATCGGTGCCCAAGGTGGCGGCGACCAAGGCCTGGGTCTCACCACGGGTGAACAGCGAAGAACCGTGGGCGCGGGGCAGCACGCTGTTGCGAATCTCGATGGCGCGCACGGTCCGCGTGTCGCGACCGTCGATGCGCGGCTCACCGGCCAAGATCTGACCACGCACGATGCGGGCTTCGATCTCGAACAGGAAGTTGTCCACCTCGACGCCGTCAAATTCCACGCCCGCGGCCTTCAGACCGTCCTTGACGCTGGCATAAGCCGCGCGGCAGGCCTCGGTACGTGCTTGCTTGCTGCGAATCTGGTACGCAGCGCGCAGCAGCGGCTCGGCCAACTCCGTGACCTTGGCGATCAGGGGCTCGTTCTTGGCCGGGGGCGTCCAGTTCCACGCCGGCTTGCCCGCGTCGCGCACCAAGTCGTGGATGGCGTTGATGGCCACCTTACCGGCGTCGTGACCGAACACCACGGCGCCAAGCATCACGTCCTCGCTCAGTTGGTCGGCCTCCGACTCCACCATCAGCACAGCGGCTTCGGTGCCAGCCACGACGAGGTCGAGCTTGCTGTTCGCCAACTCGGTCTTGCCCGGGTTCAGCACGTACTCGCCATTGACATAACCCACGCGGGCCGCGCCGATGGGACCGTTGAACGGGATGCCCGACACGGCCAGGGCGGCGCTCGTGGCGATCATGGCAGCGATGTCGGCTTGCACCTCAGGGTTCAAGCTGACCACGTGCACGATGACTTGCACTTCGTTGTAGAAGCCCTCGGGGAACAGCGGACGAATCGGGCGGTCGATCAGGCGGCAGGTCAGGGTTTCCAACTCGCTGGGACGCCCCTCGCGCTTGAAGAAGCTGCCGGGGATCTTGCCGGCGGCGTACGTCTTCTCGGTGTAGTCCACGGTCAGGGGGAAGAAGTCCTGGCCGGGCTTGGCCTCGGTCTTGGCGACCACGGTGGCCAACACGACGGTGTCGTCGATGTTGACCAGCACTGCACCGGTGGCTTGGCGAGCGATCTCGCCCGTCTCCATGGTGACGGTGTGCTTGCCCCAGGTGAAGGTTTTGGTGACTTTGTTGAACATGCTCATGCGTTGCTCCTATTGGGTTCGCTGGAAGGAACCGGGCTCGGCAAGCCGTTCGCCATGTCATGCCCAAGGCGTCGAACGACGACTTGGGGATGGCATGCGGTCACGGGTTGCGTGGTCTCCGGTCGGAATAAAGAGGCCAACGGCGCTCGCCGCCGGCCCAAGACAAAAGGCCTGCACCAGGTGCAGGCCTCAGGGCATTACTTGCGCAGGCCCAGCTTCTTGATCAGCTCAACGTAGCGGCTGCTGTCGCGGCTCTTCAAGTAAGCCAGCAGGCTCTTGCGCGAATTGACCATCTTCAGCAGACCGCGGCGACCGTGGTGGTCCTTGGGGTTGGCCTTGAAGTGGGGGGTCAGTTCGTTGATGCGCGCGGTCAGCAGCGCGACTTGCACCTCGGGGCTGCCGGTGTCATTGGCAGCGCGGGCGTGGGCTTTGACGATCTCGGCCTTGTTCAGGGACATGGTGTTTCCTTGTGGATGTGGAACGCCGCTGCCCAAGCTCTGCTGGAGGCCAAGCGGTTTCCGGGGTTGGACTTGCGAACGCAGGGGAAACCGCCCCGCGCCGTGCTCATCGTTCGCACGACCTGAATCGAGGTTCAGCCCGCACAAAACTTTTGGAGTATAGCGGACTGACTAAATGGCCCCCTGCTCGGCCAAGTCCCAGCGGGGACGAACGCCAAACCCGCCTGGGGCTTGGGCGCGATCCAAGCCCGCTTGGTGGCGCATGGCCGCAGCCAAAGCAATCATGGCGCCGTTGTCAGTGCACAAGGCCAACTCGGGGTAATGCACGCGGATGCCTCGCCGCTGGCAGGCGGCATTCAAGGCGGCGCGCAAGGCTTGGTTGGCCCCCACGCCGCCGGCCACCACCAAACGGCGCAGTCCGGTCTCCTTCAAGGCCATCAAGCACTTCTTGACCAAGACCTCAACAATGGCGGCTTGGGTGCTGGCGGCCAAATCGGCCCGCTGCGCAGCGTCGAGATCGCCCAACCGCTTCACTGTGGTCAACACGGCGGTTTTCAGGCCGGCGAACGAAAAGTCGAGGTCACCGCTGTGCAGCAGCGGTCTGGGCAAGGCAAAGGCGTCTGGCCGCCCGCCCACGGCCAAAGCAGCCAAATGCGGACCTCCGGGGTACGGCAGGCCCATGACCTTGGCCGACTTGTCGAAGGCTTCGCCGGCGGCGTCGTCGATGGTTTCACCCAGCAAGGCGTACCGCCCCACGCCCATGACCCGCATCAATTGCGTGTGCCCGCCGGACACCAAGAGGCAGACGAATGGGAACTCAGGCGGATCGGCCGACAGGAAGGGCGACAACAAATGCCCCTCCAAGTGGTGGACAGGCAACGTCGGTTTGCCCACGGCCTGGGCCAGGGCCACGGCCACCCCTGCGCCAACGAGCAAAGCCCCCGCCAAACCGGGACCCTGTGTGTAGGCAATGGCGTCAACCGCCGACCAATCCAAGCCCGCGTCGGCCATGACCTGCCGTGCCAATGGGACCACCCGACGAATGTGGTCTCGCGAGGCCAACTCTGGCACCACACCGCCATAGGCTTGGTGCATGGCAATCTGACTGTGCAGGCCTTGCGCTTCCAGCACCGCCCTGCCCTCGTGCAGCGCCACCAGGGCCACCCCGGTCTCGTCGCACGAACTCTCGATGCCCAGCACGCGCCAGGGCTTTGCAGCGTTCACGCTTTCGATTCCTTGGCGTGGTTGATCGAGTACTTCGGGATCTCCACCGTCACATCGACTTGGCCGAGGATGGCCTGACACGCGAGCCGCGAATCGGGCTCCAAGCCCCAGGCGCGATCGAGCATGTCCTCCTCGTTGTCCTCCATGGCCGACAGGGAACGAAAGCCTTCTCGCACGATGACGTGGCACGTCGTGCACGCGCACACTTGATCGCAGGCGTGCTCCAGTTCCACGCCGTTGTCCAACAAGGCCTCGCAAATCGTGGTGCCGGCCGGTGCCTGAACCGCCTTGCCCTCAGGGCAGTACTCGGCGTGCGGCAGGATGTGAATGATTGGCATCAGAGTTGCTCCACCGAGCGGCCGGTCAGGGCCTGTTGGATCGATCGGTTCATGCGGGCCGCGGCGAAAGCTTCGGTGCCGCGGGCCAGGGCTTTGACGGCGTTGTCGATCGCATCGGCCTGCTGGCCAACGACTTCGGCGCGCAGTTCGGCCATCAATCGGTCGATGAGCCCTCGCTCGTCAGCCTCCAACAGGTCACCGTCCAGGGCAAGGGCCTTGTCGGTCGCCGCCAGCATGCGCTCGCCTTCCACGCGGGCCTCGCGCAGCTTTCGCGCCTCCATGTCGGACTGCGCGCTGGCAAAACCATCCTTCAGCATCGCGGCCACCTGCTCATCACTCAGCCCGTAGCTCGGCTTGACCGAGACGGTCGCCTCCACCCCACTGCTTTGCTCTCGGGCGGCCACACTCAACAGGCCGTCGGCATCCACCTGAAACGTGACGCGAATCCTCGCCGCCCCAGCGGCCATCGGCGGAATGCCACGCAGCTCGAAGCGCGCCAAGGACCGGCATTCGCTGACCAACTCACGCTCGCCTTGCACCACGTGCAGGGCCAAGGCCGTTTGGCCGTCCTTGAAGGTCGTGAAGTCTTGCGCCTTGGCCACGGGCAGGGTGGCGTTGCGCTCAACGATGCGCTCCACCAGTCCCCCCATCGTTTCCAACCCCAGGCTCAGCGGAATCACGTCCAGCAGCAGCAACTCGCCATCTTTGGCGTTGCCAGCCAGGGCGTTCGCCTGCACGGCCGCCCCCAATGCCACCACCTCGTCGGGGTTCAAGTTGGTGAGCACCGGTTGCCCGAACCAATGCCCCACCCGCTGCCGCACGGCCGGCATGCGCGTTGCGCCACCGACCATGACCACGCCCTGCACCTCGTGTGGACCCAACTGCGCATCGCGCATCACCCGCCGCACCACCGACAGGGTTCGGTCGAGCAAGGGCCGGGTCAACTGCTCAAACGCCTCACGCGTGACCGTGACCGCCAATGGACCTTCGTCCAAGTCGCAACGCACCTCGGTTTGGGTGAGGTCGCTCAGACGCTCCTTGGCGCGCCGCGCAGCCGCGTGCAAGCGCTGCCGGTCGGCGGCGCTGCGCGTGACGCGCCCCGCCTGGGACAGCACCCAGTCCGCCAACAAGCGATCGAAGTCGTCCCCCCCAAGCGCAGCGTCACCACCAGTCGCCACGACCTCAAACACACCCCGGCTCAAGCGCAGGACCGAGACGTCGAAGGTCCCGCCCCCCAGGTCGTACACGGCGTACAGGCCCTCGCTGCCGTGGTCCAGCCCATAGGCGATGGCTGCAGCCGTGGGTTCATTGATCAGTCGCAAGACCTTCAGTCCGGCGAGCTCGGCGGCGTCTTTGGTCGCCTGGCGCTGCGCATCGTCGAAATACGCCGGCACCGTGATGACGGCGCCGTAGAGCAAGTCGTCGAACGTGTCCTCCGCGCGCTGGCGGAGCACCGCCAGGATTTCCGCCGAGATTTCCACCGGGCTCTTGGGCCCTTCCCGCGTTTGGACCGCCACCATGCCGGGACCGTCCTCCAGGGCGTAGGGCAAGGCGGCGGCGTTGGGCAAGTCGCTCAATCGGCGACCCATCAGTCGCTTGACGCTGGCAATGGTGTTGCCCGGGTCGGAGGCGGCGTCGGCCAAGGCCTCGGCGCCAATTTGTCGGCGCCCCTCGCCCAGGATTCGCACCACCGATGGCAGGATCACGCGCCCCGTTTCGTCGGGCAAGCATTCCGGAATGCCGTGGCGAACGGCGGCCACCAAAGAATGCGTGGTACCCAGGTCGATCCCAACGGCAATGCGCCGCTGGTGGGGGTCGGGAGACTGTCCCGGCTCGGAGATTTGCAGTAGCGCCATGCTTGGGCAGTCAGAGAGGGAACAGGGCGTCACGACGCCGTTCGATGTCTTGCAAAAAACGCGCGACGAACATCAGCGAGCGCACCGCTTCTGCCGCCCGAGGGGCATCCGGTGCGTCGTCCAAAGCTCGGGCCACCGTCTCGAACAGGCCGCGTTGGCGGGCCTGAACTTCAGCGTGTAGGCGATCGATGCTCTCTTCGTCGTCGGCCTCGTCCAAGGACTCTCGCCAGTGCATCTGCTCCATCAAGAAGGCGTTGCACATGCGCGTGTTGCTCTCGGCCTCGATCGGGGCACCGCGACGTTCACACAGGTAAGCCGCGCGCCGCAGGGGATCTCGCAACCGGCGGTAGGCCTCGTTGACCCGCAGCGCCCACTGCATGGCTTGCGCCTGCGTGCCCGCCCCCTGCCCCACATGGCGATCCGGGTGGACCTGCGCCGCCAAGCGCTTCCAGCGGGCGTCCAGATCCGCGCGGTCCAGCCGATACCGCTCTGGCAAGCCGAAGAGGCTGAAATCGTCGCTGGAAAGGTTCATGGGGATCAAAAACAAACGCGGCCATGGGGCCGCGCCTGCCCTGTGACTTGGCCGGTCAAACGCGGAACGACTCGCCGCAGCCGCAGCGGTCTTTTTCGCGCGGGTTGATGAACTTGAAGCCCTCGTTGAGGCCTTCGCGGACGAAATCCAACTCGGTGCCATCCAAGTAAGGCAGGCTTTTCGGGTCGATCAGCACCTTCACCCCGTGGTCCTCAAACACCACGTCCTCGGCGGCCACTTCGTCGGCGTACTCCAGTTGGTAGGCCAAGCCTGAGCAGCCGGTCGTCTTGACCCCCAAGCGGACCCCAACGCCTTTGCCGCGCCGGGTCAGGTTGCGGTTGACGTGCTTGGCGGCAGCCGCGGTGAGCGTGATGGCCATGGCAGCGCTCAGCTCGATGCCACGCCAGTCTTCTGGCGGTAATCGGCCACGGCGGCCTTGATGGCGTCCTCGGCCAGGATCGAGCAGTGGATCTTGACCGGCGGCAGCGCCAACTCTTCGGCGATCTGGCTGTTCTTGATGGCCATCGCCTCGTCCAAGCTTTTGCCCTTGACCCACTCCGTGACCAGCGAGCTGGAGGCAATCGCCGAGCCGCAGCCATAGGTCTTGAAGCGCGCGTCTTCGATCAAGCCCGTGGCGGGATTGACCTTGATTTGAAGCTTCATCACGTCGCCGCAAGCCGGTGCACCCACCATGCCGGTGCCCACGGCGTCGTCGCCTTTGTCAAACGAACCCACGTTGCGCGGGTTTTCGTAGTGGTCCACGACCTTGTCGCTGTATGCCATGTTGTTGTCCTCAGTGTGCCGACCACTGAATGGTCGACAAATCGATGCCGTCTTGGTGCATTTCCCACAAGGGAGAAAGCTCGCGAAGCTTGGCCACACGGTCCTTCAGGGTGGCCACCACCTCGTCGATCTCGGCCTCCGTCGTGAAGCGCCCGATGGTCATGCGCAAGCTGCTGTGTGCCAGCTCATCGGAGCGCCCCAGCGCGCGAAGCACGTAGCTGGGCTCCAGGCTGGCCGACGTGCAAGCCGAGCCCGAGGACACCGCAATGCCCTTGATGCCCATGATCAGCGATTCGCCTTCGACGAAGTTGAAGGAGGCATTGACGTTGTGGGGCACTCGACGCGCCGTGTCGCCGTTGATGTAGACCTCTTCGATGCCCTTGAGCCCGTCCAACAGACGCTGCTGCAGTGCTCGGATGCGCGGCAACTCCACCGCCATCTCTTCCTTCGCAATTCGGTAGGCCTCGCCCATGCCCACGATCTGATGCGTGGCCAAGGTGCCCGAGCGCATCCCACGCTCGTGCCCGCCGCCATGCATCTGCGCCTCCAGCCGCACGCGGGGTTTGCGCCGGACGTAAAGCGCCCCCACGCCCTTCGGCCCGTAGGTCTTGTGCGACGCCAAACTCATCAAGTCGACCGGCAACACGCCCAGGTCCAGCGAAATCTTGCCAGTGGCTTGCGCTGCATCGACGTGGAAGATCACCCCACGCTCCCGGCACAAGGCGCCGATGGCGGCGATGTCCTGGATGACCCCGATCTCGTTGTTCACGGCCATCACCGACACCAGCAGCGTCGACGGACGAATGGCCGCCTTGAGCGCCTCGAAATCGATGAGCCCATCGGGCTGCACATCGAGGTAGGTCACCTCGAAACCTCGGCGCTCCAGCTCCCGGCAGGTGTCGAGCACGGCTTTGTGCTCGGTCTTGACCGTGATCAGGTGGTTGCCGCGGCTCTTGTAGAACTCGGCCGCTCCTTTGATCGCCAGGTTGATGCTCTCGGTGGCCCCACTCGTCCAGACGATTTCCCGGGGGTCGGCATTGATCAAAGCCGCCACCTGTTCGCGCGCTTGTTCCACCGCGGCTTCCGCCTCCCATCCGTAGGCGTGGCTGCGGGAGGCCGGGTTGCCGAAATGCTCGCGCAACCAGGGAATCATGGCGTCCACCACGCGGGGGTCCACCGGGGTGGTGGCCCCGTAGTCCATGTAAATCGGAAGGTGCGGAGTCATGGTCATCGGTTCAAACAACAATCACTTGCTGAGCACATTGCCCAGCGCAAACACGGAATTCGGCCCGGTCACCCGGATGGGGCGCACCACCGGATTGGGCGAAATGGCACGCTTCAAGGGGGTGCCCTCCTCCAGCGTGAAACCCTTGGCCCTTTGCTCGTCCACCAAGTGGCGCAGGCTCACACCATTCAAGAACACCAACATGTGGTCGTTCAATCGGGTCCACAGCTCGTGGGTCAGGCAACGACCGCTGTCGTCACCCATGCAATTTTCCTTGCCCCCGCAGCCCGTGGCGTCCAGAGGCTCGTCCACGGCCAAGATCACGTCGGCCACGGTGATGTCCTCGGCGCGCCGTCCCAGGCTGTAACCGCCGCCTGGCCCCCGGGTGCTTTCCACCAGTTCAGCGCGTCGCAACTTGCCGAACAGTTGCTCGAGGTAACTGAGTGAAATTTGCTGGCGCTGGCTGATGGCCGCCAAAGCCACAGGGCCGTTGTGCTCGCGCAGGGCGAGATCGAGCATGGCGGTGACAGCGAATCGGCCTTTGGTGGTCAGTCTCATGGTGCGCACTCCTGCGGCTGGTGGAACTTGGACTGGGCGAAACCGTTTCGCCGCTGCTCGAATCCACCGGGATAACCCGCGGAAAAGCCCGAGCAGTTTAGTCGCCTATGGCCTGCAGTTTTGTCCAAGACAAACAACCTTGCGCCAATCAGGGGTATAGAACCCTTCTGTGCCCAACACCGGCGTCCCTTCACACGGCGTCGCGTCCGCCCGCCCCAAACAGTTGCTCCTTCAGCGCCACCAGCTGATCTCGAAGCCGGGCTGCTTGTTCGAACTCCAAATTCCGAGCGTGTTCGAACATTTGCTTCTCCAGCTGCTGGATACGCTTGCTGGCCTCCTTCTCGCTCAAGCCCGCCAAGTCAGGCAGCGCCACACCTTGCTGGGCGTCGCGGCCCTTGTCGCTGACGACCCCATCGATCAGCTCCTTGATCCGTTTGGCCACCCCCTTCGGCGTGATGCCCTGCGCTTGGTTGTGGGCCAACTGCTTGGCGCGACGGCGCTCCGTCTCACCAATCGCCCGCCGCATGGAGTCGGTGACCCGATCGGCATACAGCAAGGCGTGACCGTTCAAGTGGCGAGCCGCCCGGCCAATGGTCTGTATCAAGCTGCGCTCACTGCGCAAGAACCCTTCCTTATCGGCGTCCAGGATGGCCACCAAGCTCACCTCGGGGATGTCCAGGCCCTCTCTTAGGAGGTTGATGCCCACGAGCACGTCGAAGATGCCCAAGCGCAAATCGCGGATGATTTCGACGCGCTCGACGGTGTCCACGTCAGAGTGCAGGTAGCGAACCTTCACGCCGTTTTCGCCCAAGTAGTCGGTGAGCTGCTCGGCCATGCGCTTGGTCAGCACCGTGACCAGCACCCGCTCTTGCGCGTCCACCCGCAAACGGATCTCACCCAGCAGGTCATCGACCTGCGTCGTCGCCGGTCGGACCTCGACGACCGGATCGACCAAGCCGGTGGGACGAACCACCTGCTCAACCACTTGGCCTGACTGCCGCTTTTCGTAATCGGCAGGCGTTGCGCTGACAAACACGGCCTGCCGCATCTTGCGCTCGAACTCTTCGAACTTGAGCGGCCGGTTGTCCAGCGCCGATGGCAAGCGAAACCCATACTCAACCAGGGTCGTTTTGCGAGCGCGGTCGCCGTTGTACATGCCCCCGAATTGGCCGATCAGCACGTGGCTTTCGTCAAGAAACATCAGCGCATCGCCCGGCAGGTAATCCACCAAGGTCGGCGGCGCCTCGCCCGGTGCCGACGCACTCAAGTGCCGGGTGTAGTTCTCGATGCCCTTGCAATGACCGACCTCTTGCAGCATTTCCAGGTCGAAACGCGTGCGCTGCTCCAGTCGCTGGGCCTCGACCAACTTGCCGTCGCGCACGAACTCACCAACGCGCGTTCGAAGCTCTTCTTTGATGGTCTCGATGGCGGCCAACACCCGCTCGCGCGGCGTCACGTAATGGCTGCTGGGATAGACCGTGAATCGCGCCAGCTTTTGTCGCACGCCTCCCGTCAATGGGTCGAAGAGGGCCATGCTCTCGACCTCGTCGTCGAACAGTTCGATGCGCAAGGCCAACTCCGAGTGTTCGGCGGGAAACACATCGATGACATCCCCACGCACGCGAAAAGCACCGCGCGTGAACTCGATCTCATTGCGCGTGTATTGCATGCGCACCAACTGCGCGATGAGGTCGCGCTGCCCGATTGCGTCCCCAACCCGAAGCGTCATGACCATCTGGTGGTAATCGCTGGGGTTGCCGATGCCGTAGATGGCACTCACGCTGGCCACGATCACCACGTCACGACGCTCCAAGAGGCTCTTGGTGCAGCTCAATCGCAGCTGTTCAATTTGTTCGTTGATCGCGCTGTCCTTCTCGATGAACAGATCGCGCTGCGGAACGTAAGCCTCGGGCTGGTAGTAGTCGTAGTAGCTGACGAAGTACTCAACCGCGTTTTTTGGGAAGAAGTCCCGAAACTCGCTGTACAGCTGGGCTGCGAGCGTTTTGTTCGGCGCGAAGACGATCGCCGGTCGACCCAGCCGCGCGATGACGTTGGCCATGGTGAACGTCTTGCCCGAGCCAGTCACGCCCAGCAAGGTCTGGTACGCCAGGCCGTCCTGCACCCCCTCCACCAGCTGGGCGATCGCGGTGGGCTGATCGCCTGCCGGCGGAAAGGGTTGGAACAACTGGAACGGCGAGCCCTCGAAGGCCACGAACTCACCCCGCGGCGGGCTGTTTTCCAAAGCGGCTTCGGATTTGGCGGAGGCTGTCATCGGGTATTCCCTAGGCTCGCAGGGTCGGCCGCCTAGAATCGCAGCCCCATTCCCACGCAAAGCCTTCGAGCCTACCGCGCCATGTCCGTGTTTGCAGCCGTCACCCTCGCTCCGCGCGATCCGATCCTGGGCCTGAACGAACAGTTCAATGCGGACTCGAGGGCCGACAAAGTCAACTTGGGCGTTGGCGTGTACACCGATGCTCAGGGCAAGTTGCCCCTGTTGGCCAGCGTGCAAGCCGCTGAAGCCCGCTTGGCAGCGAGCCCAGCGCCTCGCGGCTACCTGCCCATCGACGGTTTTGCCGCCTATGTCGCGGCAGCGCAAAAACAAGTATTCGGAACCCAAAGTGCCGCCCTAGCGGCCCGACGCGTGGCCAGTTTGCAAGCCCTTGGCGGCACAGGCGCGCTGAAGGTCGGCGCGGACTTTCTGCACCGACTGAACCCCAAGGCCACGGTGTGGATTTCGGACCCGAGCTGGGAAAACCACCGGGCCTTGTTCAGCAATGCCGGCTTTGAGGTGCAGACCTATGCCTATTACGACGCCCAAGGGCAAGGCATTGCCTTCAACGCCCTGTTGGCAGACCTCGGCCGCGCCAAAGCCGGCGACGTGGTGGTTTTGCACGCGTGCTGCCACAACCCCACCGGGTACGACCTGACGCAAGAGCAGTGGCAGGCCGTGATTGCCCTGCTCCAAGCGCGCGACCTGGTGCCCTTCATGGACATGGCCTACCAGGGCTTTGGCCAAGGGCTGGACGCCGATGCCTACGCCGTTCGCGCGCTGGACGCGGCTGGCATGAGCTTCGTGGTCGCCAGCAGTTTCAGCAAGAGCTTCAGCCTCTACGGTGAGCGCGTGGGCAGCTTGCACGTGGTGTCACAAGACGCTGAAGAAGCGTCCCGCGTGCTGAGCCAAATCAAGGTGACGGCTCGCACCACCTACTCCAACCCTCCCACGCATGGCGCCAAGGTGGTGGCCACGGTGCTGGGCGATGACGCCCTGCGCGCGCAGTGGGAACAGGAACTGGCCGGCATGCGCGATCGGATCGCGCAGATGCGCGCCGGCTTGCGCGAGGCCCTGGAAGCGGCCGGGGTGCGTCAGAACCTGGACTTCATCACTCGCCAACAAGGCATGTTCAGCTACTCGGGTCTGTCGGCCGCCCAAATGCAACGCCTGCGCACGGAGTTTGGGGTTTATGGTGTCGATTCGGGGCGCCTGTGCGTCGCGGCCCTGAACAGCGGTAACTTGCCACGCGTTGCCGCAGCCGTGGCGGCGGTTCTGCAAAGTTGACATTGCTGCGGCGCAGCATTTTTGTCAATTTGAGCGACACTGGGCCTCCTTAGCGGAGGCCTTTTTCATGCTGTACCAGCTCTACGAAACGCAACGCGCTTTGCTCAGTCCTTTCGCCGAGTTCTCGTCGGCGGCCGCGCAGCTGTACACCAATCCGCTGTCGCCCTTCGCGCACGGCATGCTGGCTCCGCGAGTGGCGGCGGGACTGGATTTGATGCACCGCCTGGCGAAAGCCTACGAAAAGCCAGCCTTCGGCATCGAGACCGTCGACGTGGATGGCGTGCCGGTGGCCGTGCAGGAGCGTGTGGTCGTCGAAAAGCCCTTTTGCCGGCTGCTGCGTTTCAAGCGGTTCACCGACGACGCCGCGCAACTTGCCCGCATGAAAGACCAACCCACGGTCTTGGTGGTGGCGCCTTTGAGTGGGCACCACGCCACGCTTTTGCGCGACACGGTGCGGCAACTCTTGCGCGACCACAAGGTGTACATCACCGACTGGACCGACGCACGCATGGTGCCCCTGGAGGTGGGTCCGTTTCATTTGGACGACTACGTGGCTTACGTGCGGGAATTCATCCAGCACATTGGCCCCAAGGTTCACGTGATCAGCGTTTGCCAGCCCACCGTCCCAGTGTTGGCCGCCGTCTCCTTGCAGGCGACGGACGGGCAAATCGTGCCACGCTCTATGACCATGATGGGCGGGCCGATCGATGCCCGCAAGAGCCCCACCGCGGTCAACAACTTGGCGATGAACAAGAGCTACAGCTGGTTCGAGAACAACGTCATCTACCGCGTACCCACGAATTTTCCTGGCGCAGGCCGCCCGGTTTATCCGGGGTTTTTGCAACACACCGGGTTCGTGGCCATGAACCCAGGGCGCCACCTCAGCAGCCATTACGACTACTTCTTGGACTTGGTCCGCGGCGACGACGAAGGCGCCGACAACCACCGAGAGTTCTACGACGAGTACAACGCCGTGCTGGACCTCCCGGCCGAGTACTACCTCGACACGATCCGCGTTGTCTTCCAAGACTTTGCCCTGGTGAACGGCACGTGGGACGTGGCCGGGCAGCGCGTGAGACCCCAGGACATCACCGGCTGCGGCTTGCTGACGGTGGAGGGCGAGTTGGACGACATCTCGGGGGCCGGTCAAACCGAAGCCGCCCATGAACTGTGTACCGGCATTCCCAAAGCGCACCAGAAGCACCTGACGGTACAGGGGGCTGGCCACTACGGCATCTTCAGCGGCAAGCGCTGGCGCAACATCGCTTACCCGGTGATCCGCGATTTCATCCAGGTGCACGACAAGGCGGCAAACCCACCGAGCAAAGCTCCCGCGCGAAAGCGCAAGGCGGCGTGACGCCGCAACAACGGGCGCTGGCGGACCAGATCGACGCGGCGCTTCCGCAAACGCAGTGCACCCGCTGCGGGGAGCCCGACTGCCGTCGCTACGCCGAAGCCATCGCCGTGGGGGCCGCCCCCATCAACCGTTGCCCGCCCGGCGGGCAAGCCGGTGTTGGTCGGCTGGCCCAGATCGTTCGACAACCGGAGCCGCTGCTGGACCCCGAATTTGGTATCGAGGCCGAACGCGCAGTGGCGGTCATCGACGAGTCTTGGTGCATCGGCTGCACCCTGTGCATCAAGGCCTGTCCGGTGGACGCGATATTCGGTGCGCCCAAGGCCATGCATGCGGTCATCGGCCCCGACTGCACCGGGTGTGAGCTGTGCCTTCCCGCCTGCCCCGTGGACTGCATTCGCATGGACACCGTGGAAAGCGGCCGCACCGGTTGGGACAATTGGTCCCAAAACGCCGCGGACCTTGCGCGCCAGCGCTACCTCGCGCGCGGCGATCGATTGGCGCGCGAGGCGGTTGAGCAGCAAGCGCGGCTCGAGGCCAAAGCCCGCCACAAGCTGGCCCACTTGGACGAAATGACCCTGGGGGCCGATGACGTCGACGAAAAGGCGCGCAAGCGCGCCGTGATCGAGGCCGCCTTGGCCCGTGCGCGCGCCAAAGCGCAGCGATGATGGCGGGATGAAGCCCGCCGCCATCGACGCCTTCTTCGCCACCCTACAAACCGCAAATCCGACCCCGGAAACGGAGTTGGTGTTCGCCAGTCGCTTCGAATTGCTGGCGGCCGTGCTGCTGTCCGCCCAGGCCACGGATGTGAGCGTCAACAAGGCCACCCGGGCCCTGTTTGCCGTCGCCCCCACCCCCGAGCGAATGCTGAAGTTGGGGGAGGCCGGCGTGATCGAGCACATCAAGACCATTGGCTTGTTTCGCAGCAAAGCCAAGCACCTGATCCAGGCCTGTCGCCTGCTCGTGGAGCGCCACCACGGCCAAGTGCCTCGCGACCGCGAGGCCCTGGAGGCCCTGCCAGGCGTGGGTCGAAAAACCGCCAACGTGGTGCTCAACGTGGCCTTCGGCGAGCCCACCATGGCCGTGGACACCCACATCTTCCGCGTGGCCAATCGCACGGGTCTTGCCCCAGGCAAGACCCCCCTGGCGGTGGAACAAGGCCTGCTGCGGCGAATCCCTGTGCGTTACCTGGAAGACGCCCACCATTGGCTCATCCTGCATGGGCGCTACGTCTGCCAAGCCCGAAAGCCGCTGTGCCATGCTTGTCAGGTGCGCACCCATTGCGACCACGGCCGACTCACGGCCATGCCCTCATGAAAACCCACCGCATCGAAGTCCAGAAGTTCAAAGCCGCCAGCAACTCAGGACATGGCGACGTCACGTTTAAGGTGGACGCCATCGTTGCATCACAAAGTCCACGCAGCGAGGACGAAGTGCCCAGCACCTTGCTGATCATGTCGGAGGCCAACGCGCGCGTGCTCATGGCCCTGCTGAAAACCCAACTTGCCGCCTTCGACGGGCGCAAGGCCCGGAGCCAACGATGAGCCACCTGCCGAAGTACGACCCCGCCTCTGACGTGCGACCGCTGAGCGACGACGAGTTGTCCGAGTTGGACGATGTGTTGGCGCAGTTGCCCAACGACGCCGCCATGAACATCGAAGCCCTGGACGGGTACTGCACAGCGCTCTTGCTGGCCCCCCAGCCTTTGTCAGCCTTGAACGCAGACGACTGGTTGCCGGTGGTCTGGGGAGGTGACGGCGAAGGCTTGGCCCCATTTGCCAGTGGCAAGCAGCGCAAACGGGTCGCCATGGGCGTGCTGCGCCACATCAGGCACCTGGACCATGTGCTTCACCACGACCCGGACGCGTGGGAGCCCATCTTCAGCGTGGCCGAAGCCGACGATGCGGAATGGGTGGATGCCGAGGACTGGTGCCTGGGATTCCTCAGTGCGGTGGACCTGGATGCCGAAGGCTGGGCTTTGCAATGCCGTGCGCCCGAAGGGCAAGCCACGCTCCAGGCCATCGCCGCACTGGCTGGCGAGGGTCCGGACGGACAGGACTTGTCCTTGGACACCCGGGATGCTTTGGGTCGCGGATTGCCAGAAGCCGTCCTGGGCCTGCGCCGTGGCTGAGACCGAACGGCTGTCCCTAGAATCCGGCTCCCTCCTCCCCGATTCGCGCCCTCATGGCCACGCTGTCCGACCTGCTGCACCGCGTTGAGCGCCTGCTGCTGCGCCACGATGAACTCGTGCGGACCAACACCTTGCTGACGGAGCAACTGGCCGCGGTGACCCAAGAACGCGACAGCCTCAAGTCGCGTTTGGCGGCTGCGCGCAACCGCATCGACACGCTGCTGGAGCGCATTCCCACCGAGGGCTCGGGGAGTCCATCGCCATGAAACAACTCGAAGTCAGCATCATGGGCCAGAGCTACCTGCTGGCCTGCCCGGCAGGTGGCGAGGCGGCCCTCACCAAGGCCGTGGCCAAGGTCGACGAAGAGATGTGCGCCATTCGAGACGCTGGCAAGGTGCGCGCGCGCGAGCGGATTGCCGTTCTGGCCGCTTTGAATTTGGCCTACCAACTCAGCAGCCAGCCCAGTGCGGCGCCCAGCAGCGCAACGACTGGCGCAGAACCGACCACCGACGGGGCCCTTCCCGACCTCGCCAACTTGGTGGCGCGACTCGACCAGGCCTTGGCCGCAGACGGCAACCTGCTCTGAGCGAGAATCCCGCTGTCCATCGCGTTCGCGCGGGCTTTTATTTCCTTGAACCGATGCTCATGCGAGCCTGGGCTTGGAACATGCTCGGTGGGCGTGATCGTCTCGCGTCAGACGAACCCGAAGCCTTGCTGACCTCGCCCCCCTGTACCCCTAGGGTTCAGGACTGCGGCCCGCGGTGCGCGGTGGACACCTCTTCTTCTCCGCCTCTCTCATGACGCAGCAGACCTGGCTGATGAAGTCGGAGCCCGATGAGGCCTCCATCGACGACCTTGCTCGCAGTGGGCGCCTGCCCTGGACTGGGGTGCGCAACTACCAAGCACGCAACTTCATGCGCGACGCATTTCGGGTCGGCGATCGCGTGCTCTTCTATCACTCTTCGTGCGCCGAACCGGGCATCGCCGGGCTCGCCGAGGTTTGCAGCACACCCTACCCCGACCCCACCCAGTTCGACCCCACGAGCCCTTACTTCGATCCGAAGAGCAGGTCCGACGCGCCGCGCTGGATGCTGGTCGATGTGGCGTTCGTGGCCAAGACGCCGCTGCTCAGCCTGGCTGCCCTGAGGGCAGCCCCCGACCTGGCCGACTTGACCGTGCTCCAGAAGGGCAGTCGCCTTTCCATCACCCCCGTGACGGCCGAGCAATGGCAGCGATTGGCGCCCAAGCTGGGGGTGTCGGCGTGAGCCTGGAATTGCTCCTGGCCTTGCTGGCGCTGGGCATCGCGACTGGATTCCTGGCGGGCCTCTTGGGCATCGGCGGGGGCATGTTGCTGGTGCCCTTCTTGACGGCACTGCTGCAAGCCAAAGGCGTGGCAGAAGCCCTCGCGGTGAAGATGGCCATCGCGACCTCGATGGCATGCATCGTGGCAACGGCCACGTCCAGCCTGCGGGCCCACCACCGGCGCGGTGCGGTGCGCTGGGACCTCGTTCGCGGCTTGGCCCCGGGTGTGGTGCTGGGCGGCCTGCTCTCGGGCGCAGGCCTGTTCGCCGTGCTCAAAGGCCAGGTGCTGGCCGGGGGTTTCGCCGCCTTCGTGGGCGTCTCCGCCTGGCAAATGTGGCGGGGTGCACAGCCCCGGCCAAGCCGCACGATGCCCGCATGGCCCGGTCAGGTGGCGGTCGGCGGGGGCATTGGACTGCTGAGCGGCTTGGTCGGCGCCGGTGGTGGATTCGCCTCCGTGCCCTTCATGGCCTGGTGCAACGTGCCCATTCACCAAGCGGTCGCCACCAGCGCGGCCCTCGGCCTGCCCATCGCGGCCGCCAGCACCCTCGGCTACGTCATCAGTGGTTGGAACTTGCCCGCTGCGTTGCCGGGTGCCTGGGGCTACCTCTACCTGCCGGCATTGGCCTGCCTCATGCCCGTGACCGTGATGATGGCCCCATGGGGCGCCAAGGCCGCTCACGCGCTTCCCATTGCCCAACTCAAGCGCGCGTTCGCGCTCGTGTTGGCGGCCTTGGCCGCTTACATGCTGACCAAGGCCCTCTGAGCGGAATCAGGTCAATGAAATGGCGGCCAAGGCCACTTGGTTGCATCCCCGCCGCTGCGCTTGTCGCAAGGCCTGTTCGCTGGCCTGCAACAACTCGCCTTGCGATGACGCGGTGTGGGGAAAACTGGCCACGCCCATGGACACGCTGAGCCCCAGGTCGCGCCCCTCGGCCGCGACGATTTGCTGCGCGCATTGACGGCGCAGGTGCTCCATGCGCGAGTGCGCCGTGGCAAGCCCCACCCCCGACAACAGAACGCCGAAGCACTCGTCGTCGATCTGACAGGCAGCGTCCATCGCCCGGGTGTTGGCCCGCAACAAACGGCCCAAAGCTTCCCGCTGGGCCGGCTGAATGTTCGGCGCTCCGCCATCGATGGCAATGAGAACCAGCGAGAACTCGCGGTGCTCCCGCGTGGACAGGTCGATTTCCCGCTGCAACACTTCGTCGAACAAGCGGCGCTGTTGCAGTCCGGTGGCCTCGTCGCGTCCCGCCCCCTGCTGGGCCTGGCGACGCAACACCTCCATCTCGCCCTGGTGCTGCTCGATCTGCGTAAGCGCCTTTTGGAGTTGCGTTTCTCGCTGCCGTTCGTGGCTGCGATCCCACCAAAGCGTCAGCAGGTGGCGTTCATCGAGTGCTTGGCGAACGAGGGTGAAATCGCGGCGGCGACCACTGAGTTCGATGCGGTGCTCGTTGGACTGGGCATGCCCCTGGCCCATCACCTGCAACTCCACCCGTCGCATGGCAGCGGCCTCGTCAGGGCGCATCAATTCGTTGTCGCTGGAACCGACCACGCTCGACTCCGAACGCTCGAACAAGCGATCCAGCCCCGGCGACGCGTACACGTACTGCCCGTTGCTCATCTGCTTGACAGACCACAGGACGCCGAGCGCCTCCATGGATTGGCCCATCAGCCGCGCCACGCTGTCGCCGGTTTGCTGAGCAAACCAAGGGGCCGGGGTGTCGTCGGTCGGTGCGGGCATGTCGGAACGGTGGCGCAGGGCGAGGTGGTTGAAGTGTGGGCGGAAGGCCGCCCGAACGGGGCGCAGTCTCACCCCACGTTCTCGGGGTGGCTAGCATCGTCGCCCATTGTCCCGTGGGTTTCTGCCGCATTTGCCATGGTTTTCTGGTTCCGTCTGTGTTTTGTTCTGGTGTGGATGGGCGCCGCCGGGGCGTCGGCGTCTGAGTTGCGTTTGCGCCTCCTGGCCACCACCGACCTCCACATGCACCTGCTGGCGCACGACTACTACCAAGGCCGTCCGACGGCGCAACATGGCTTCGCCCTGACCTTGGCCCTGATCGAGCAAGCCCGGCGCGAAGCGCCCAACCATTTGCTGTTCGACAACGGTGACCTGCTGCAGGGCAGCCCATTGGGCGATCAGGTGCATGCGCAGGGCGTAGGACAGGGGCATCCGGCCTACCGCTTGCTCAAGGCCGTGGGTTACGACGCCGCGAGCTTGGGCAACCACGAGTTCAACTACGGCCTGCCCTTTTTGCAGGCTGCGACCCAGGCGGCTGGCTTCCCCGTGCTGAGCGCCAACGTGGTTTGGCCTGACGGACGAGGCCCGGTGTTCCAAAGCAGTGCGCTGTTGAACCGGCTGTTCGTGGACGAACGCGGTCAGCGACACCGCCTTCGCATTGGTGTCGTCGGGCTCACGCCGCCACAGATCATGGCCTGGGATCACCAACACCTGGCCGGACGCGTGGAGGCGCTCGACATGGTGAGCGTCGCCAGCGAGGAGGTTGCCAAGCTGAAGCGGGCGGGGGCAGATCTGGTTGTCCTGCTGGCCCACACCGGCATCGATGTGAGCGGCCGCAACGGCTTGGAGCACGCGGCACAGGCCCTGGCGCGCATCCCAGGCGTGGATGCCTTGGTCCTCGGCCACGCCCACGCGGAACTGCCCGGCCCGCACTACGCGGGCGTGGACGGCGTGGACGCCCAACGGGGCCTGATCCATGGCCGTCCTGCCGTCATGCCCGGTCGTTGGGGCGACCACCTGGGCCTCATCGATTTGCGCCTCGAAAGGCGGACGCGTGGGCCGTGGCGCGTGGCCCAGGCCCAGGTGTCGTTGCGCCAGGTCAGTGGGGTGCCGCGGGCGTTGCCCGACGTGGGGGTGGCAGAGGCCCACCAAGCGACGGTCCTGCGCATGCGCGAGGAACTGGCTCAGACCACCTTGCCCCTGCACACCTACTTCGCCCAAGTGCAGGACAGCTTGGCGGTGAAGCTCGTGGCGCGGGCACAGGCGTGGCACGCCCAATCCTTGCTGGCCGGCACAGCCTGGGCCACGTGGCCCCTGGTCTCCGCTTCGGCGCCGTTCCGCGCGGGCGGACGCCAGGGCCCCAATGCCTACACCCACGTGCCACCCGGTCCGCTGACCCGCCAGCACGTGGCCGACCTGTATCCCTACCCGAACAGCCTGAAGGTCCTGAAGGTCACGGGCGCCGAACTCCACGAATGGCTCGAGCGCAGCGCCGGACAGTTCGTCCAAATCGATCCTTCAGGACCTGATACCCAGTCGGTGCTCGCCAACGACCACCCGTCCTACAACTTCGATGTGCTGGACGGACTGGATTACGAAATCGACCTGACCCAACCCCGGCGCTACGACCCCCAAGGGGTGTTGGTGGCACCCAGCGCGCGGCGCGTTCACAACTTGCGATGGCAAGGTCAGCCCGTCAACGACGCGCAAGGGTTTTTGCTGGTCACCAACAGCTACCGGGCCACCGGCGGCGGTCAGTTTCCAGGCACGGGGCCTGACCGGATTGTGTTGAACACCGAAGACGACCTGCGTGACGTGGTCGCGCGCTACTTGCAGCAACTCGGCACGGTTCGCCTCCCAGAGGAGTCGAATTGGCGCGTGCGCCCGGTGCCCGGCGTGCACCTGCAATTGCGATCTGCCGCCGTGGCACGCGAATGGGTCAAGGCGCCTTGGCGCTGGGTGCGGGACGAACCCGGGGGATGGGCCCTGTACGAGATGCCTCCGGTGCCGTGACGCCTGAGCGGCGCCGGGCCTCAGGCGTAGATGTCCAACATCACGCCGGAGAGGCGCAATTGGGTTTGCAGCACACGCAGATTGGCCACGAATTGGTAAGCCGCAGTGCGTTGGGCCAGCAACTCACGCGCCAAGTCGGGGTCTTGCTGTTGCAGTTGCAATTCGCTGTTGGCGCCTTGGTTCAGCGGCGGGCGCTCGGTGGGATCGCTCGACATGAGTCGGCCCGATGCCGTGGCCAGGTTGTTGGCGGACGCACGCAAACGCTCCTGCGCCACAGCCAGGCCGGCCAACGCGGTGGAGAGTTCAACAGCCATGGGGGCGATCCAACGAAAAGGGGCCAAACAGGCCCCCATTATTTCGTTTGCCGCCCTGGCTGACTAGCTGGAAGTGGCCTCGGCAGCCTGCTGAACCACAAAAATCCGCACGCAATCCCCGCCGGAGGCCTTCGCTTCGCCGCACGCCAGCGAGGCGGCGGCCAAGACCGCGTCCGGGGTTTCCAGGGTGGGATGGAGCAGCACCACGCCCACGCTGGCCTTGGTGCGCGCCCGGTGCAGGCCCCAGCGCAGCCGGAATCCATGGACCGCGCTGCGGATCTTTTCGGCCACGATTTCGGCGTAGTGCTGGTCGCAATCGGGCAGCAAAACGGCGAACCGATCCTTCTCGATGCGGGCGACGGTGTCCGAGGCTCGAACCTTGGCCTGCAGCAACTGGCCAAGCCCGTACAGGAAGTGATCGGCGGTTTCCGTGCCCATGCCACTCACGATCTCGCCGAAATTGTCGAGATCGATCCAAAGCACCGACACCGGCTCGCTGCGCCGGCTGCCGACGTGGTCGGAAAGTCGCCGTTCGAACTCACGGCGGTTGGAGAGTTCTGTCACGGGGTCGTGCTTCGCGGTCCAGGTCGGCGCGAGTCGAGCCGCGCGCGCCGCCGTCACGTCTTGGACGATCCACAGCGCCTCCCCGTCCACGCCGGCCCAATCGACCGGACTGGCCTGGATGCGGCCCCAAAAACGGCTGCCATCGCGGCGCACCAACTCGAACTCGTCGTCCACGACCTGGCCGGCCTTGAAGCTGGTGCCAAGCCGCTCCAACCAGGTGTTGTGGCTGGGGTCACTGACAAAAACCGCCCGCGTCTCTGCGCCCTTCAAGTCATGGTCGTCCACATGCCCGAACAGGTGATTGAAGGATTCGCTGACCTCGACGAAGCGTTGCGCCGCGACAAAAGCCATCGCGATGGGGGCGCGTTGCATCAGGGCAGCGAAACGAGGGTCGTGGGCGCTCATGCGAACTCCTTCCAAGGAAGCTTGATCTTCCGCCATGGCAAGGTCGGGTCAAGCAAGGCAAATCCCTACGGGGCGATGGCTTCGGCCCAATCCACGAGGTCCGACAACAGGCCTTGCGCCCGCTCGTCGTCCTCGCGTTCGGCCTGCAGGGCGTCGATGCGGTCCAGGTACTGCGCCAGGCTGAGCCGCCCTGGCCCTCCACGGTTCAGGCGCTCTGCGCGCTCCAGGTCCCACTGCGCACGCTCGGCGTCGCTCAAGTGCTCGGGGTGATGTCGAGCGCGGTAGCGCCACAGCAGCGTGTCCAGTCTCGGGTCGTCGAAGCCCATGCGCCCGGCATGCACCCGCTCGGCCAAGGTCGCCGAGTCCAGTTGCCGGACCTGGTTCAACAGGCGTCGGTCGGCGTCCCCGACGAAACCCCCGTAGAGGTTGCTTTCGGGGTCGTCATCGGCACTTTCATGGGGAAGGAAGACGTCGGACCAGAGGCCGTCCAGTTGGCGGCCGCGATCGCGCAGGCACTCGGCGTGTCGCAATGCTTGCGCACGGTCGATGCCCCAGCGCTCGGCTTGGGTATCGCGCAGGGTGGCCAAACTTGAGACCACGAACGGCGACTTGTTGACGTGGATGGTCTTGATCGGCAAGCGCGTGCTGCCTTCGGGCAAGTCCTCCTGCCGCACGAACAGGCGAGCGCGGATCGCCTCCGGGCGCAAATCGAAGAGTTCGGCAGGGTCGGCACTCAAGTCCCAAACGATGAGTTCGTTCTTGTTGCGCGGGTGCAGGCCCAAGGGCCACACCATGGCGATGCAGCCGCGATCCACGCCGTAGCGCCCCGACACGTGCAGCAAGGGCCGCGCTTCGTTGCCAATCTCGGCCCAAACGGCCTCCTTTTTGTGCAACTTGAACGCGAAGTCGAACAGCCGCGGATGGTGCTGGCGGATCAATCGCGCCAGGGCGACGGTGGCACGCACATCGCTCAAGGCATCGTGGGCCGCCTCGTGCTGCAACCCGTTCGCCTGGGTCAGGCGCTCCAGCTTGAAGCTGGTCTTGCCGTCGTCGCCGGTGGGCCATTGGATGCCCTCGGGGCGCAAGGCATGCGTGGCTCGAACGAGGTCCAACAGGTCCCAGCGGCCACACTGGTTCTGCCACTCCCGTGCATAGGGGTCGATGAGATTGCGCCAAAACAAGTGGCGCGTGACCTCGTCGTCGAAGCGCA
>JACCEA011542107.1_pt1 | contig 24460 bp, 22 predicted proteins | sample 7449851 | NCBI WGS metagenome assembly JACCEA01 (sample SAMN15323453, study PRJNA562643) | freshwater metagenome | isolation source: river surface water | place: USA:Blue River Watershed | collected 2017-08-18 | reverse complement strand
TCGCAGCGCCGGGCCCGTGGGTTCGAATGCGCCTGTTCGGCCACTCGCGAAAAAAGCCCTGCCAGCTTGCGCCAACAGGGCTTTTGTTGATGGTGGAGCCGGGGGCTATTGAAAAGGGATTGCAGTGCTTTGAATATAAAGAATATATTTAAAAAGTATTCTTTATGTGCCCCCAAATATGCCCCTCAATCCTGGCTGTTGGATTTAGTGCAGAAAAATCTGCACTAACCCCAAAGTTCGAAAAGCATGGCTTTGCTCATAAGATGCCTAAACTGGCTTGTTCGACCATTCTGCATATTCCAGGTTAAAGGCTCAACTTCTCCGGGGTGACCAATCTAGAAAGTTGCCGGGCAATCGAGGTAATCGATGTCAACTTTTTGATTTTAAAAGCTTTATTCGAGTACCTCGGGTCCAGTTATCAGGTAATCCAGGTTGTAACTGCAACTGTAACTGTAACTGTAACTGCGTCGAAATCAGGCCGCTGACCGTTATAGGTCTTGAATTCGAAGACAATACAATCGCTTGGAATGCCCGTCGACATTCATGTTTTTCGACGACTTTCCAGGGTCATGCGCTGCAATCCAATTCGCAGACCTCAATGCGGCTGTCACCCGTTTAAACTCGAAGCCTTTGGTGGCTAGCCTCAAGCCATAAGGAGTAAAACACCACAATTTCTCGCCTCCAAAGTTGTCCCACCAGCCAGCACGGTCTTTGATCAAAATCGTCGTTGTGCTATGGCCAGCACGGCTCGAGAAATGTGACTCGCCAAACCGCGAAACGAACTCGGCGATGCTTCCGAGTATCTTGATATCTTCTCGATTTCCAGAGCCACGCTCGTCGGTCCAATCGTTGAATAGTGCAAGGATTGAATTGGTGCCGTCCATTCGATCAAGAGGAAGCAGTCCCCATTCAGATGCAAGCTCCAATGCGAGAGCGACCAGTGCGAAACGGTCAGCCGCTCGCCCCTCTTGCCCGTTCTGGCATTTGAACTTCTCTCGCACTTCTCCATGGCGTCGCGCCAAATCAGGTATTACGTTCATTCGAATTAGCTGCTCGACAAACTTTGGTCCAACATGCCCGTAGTGACTTGTCGAAGTTGTAGAAATGCTATCGGATAGATGCCGTCCTGATGGGAAGTGATGGACCGTATCCCAGCAGCCATGGGCTCGCCGAGAACTGATCTCCAAAAGGCGCAGCTCTTGGCCTGTACGAGAGCTTTTACCGCTCTCTGCCAGCAAAGTCTCTAGCCCGACCTCCCCAGACGACAAAAGCATTACCCGCCAACTACGTGCAGCTCTTGCTGCCCCATGGCGATTCGCCCTGGATTTTCCAGTTCCATTTGCTAGCGCGTAGATGATGTTGCCAATCTCATGCGGGTTGGATTCTCCAATTTCATCTAGAGCCAGCAATGTATCACTGCGTTGGGCGGCCAGGCCCTCTAGGCCATTATTGGTTGCGCACCAAGTCCTTTTGTACCGGTCTCCGTGGCCCCATACGGAAGCCGCTGCCATTATCAAAGTACTCTTGCCGGTGGAGCTGTCCCCAACTATGTGGAACCCACCACCTGACTGGTTAACCCATCGCAGGAGCGGGCCAGCAAGTGCCGATCCGATGGCAAGCTGTAACAATGGGTTCCCACGACACATTTCCCCAATAGAGTTGTACCATTCCTTTAGTTCGCCCTCTTTGCCAAAATCGTCCAGGCTTGCGTCTTCGCTTTGAAAGATGGCATCGCCTCTACCAATACTCTCGCGAGCTAGGATGAAAAGCGCGTCTGAATGCCATCCTATCCCCGTAGCAGAAATGACCACTTTTTCGGGGCGTTGACTCTGTAGGTACTTGTCCATGAGGCTCCAATGCTTCGTGTCAAGTGTCACACCGAGGCTTAATAGCTCTCCACGCAAGTCTTCTCCCCGCCCCTTTAGCATATGCATCGGCATTGACCATTCTCGCCATGTCCCCAATGTGTTTCTAAATCTCAGAATACGGCCGAAATTGCTGTTATCGTTCGATGTAATCGCGGTCACATACAAGGGTGAGCAAATCCAGATATCAACTGGCGAGCTAGAAGAGTCAGAGTTGTTGCTCTGTCCGTGATACCAGACACCGGGCGCGTAAGTCTTGCCAGAAATTTGAGTAGAACGCTCATAAACTGCGAAGACAGGTCGCTCGATTTCGAGCAACACAGGCTCGGGGACTAGTGATGACAGGGCCTTGCTTGTTGTCGTCGCCTGCAGTTGACTAAGTGCAGTCATTTGGCAGCCTCCCAGTTTTCACAATTCGCTACATCATTGAAGTCCGTGCACTCGCATCGGTCGCCACAGGATGAAGGATGGACTATTCCGCAATGGAGATTGCTGGCCGCTTCCTTTGCCTTGGTCATTCCTGGATTGCCCAGGGTCTGATGATCATTATCTGCAGCAATTATCAATTCCAATTCAGGTGCTGCGCGTTTGATTGCTTTGGCGACCGGTTCAAGATTTCCACAACTTAGCGCTGCTGCCACAGGAGCATTGGTTTCAAGGTGAATTGTGATGGCTGTGGCAATTCCCTCGCAAATGTACAGACGTCCAAATGCAGGCAAGCGATCCTTTCCAATCAGGCTAAATAGGCCTCTTATCCGACCGCCTTTCAGAAATCGCTTTTCTCCATTTGTGTAGATGAATTGCAGATTCCAAAGTTCGCCATTTGTAGATTGGATTGGCGCAAGCAGAACTCCATTCAGAGTTCGAAGCTTCAATGGAGGGACACCTTTTCTGATCAAGTAAGGATGGCTCGGGCTTGCTGACTGGCTCAAGTTCCACTTGGAGTGCGCGACATGTGCTGCATCATCCCAATCAGCCTGTTGTTGCAATTCTCGTCTGGCTTTCTCGCGAGTAAATGCCTCTTCTAGTTCTATTCGCTCAATGAAAGTCAGATTTTTCCGCCCTGTTGCCGTCCAACACCATTTCTCATTTGTGCGCCAGTTCCCCATGGCACCAAAAGGAATGCTGGAGACATTCAGCACATACCAACATGCCATGTTTTGCCGCTTTCCCTGTGGATCGTCAAACCGGTGAAACTTGCCATCGGCGACTATTTCCGGGCTGGCTCCAGTATGCGCGTAGATGGCTTCTCGGAAGCTTTTAATATGATCGTGATGATTAAATGCGGCCTGTGTTCTTGGGCTGGTCTTCGGTGAGGGCTGGCCTTTTTTATACATTCTTGGCTACCCCCTTTACGGTATCGCGAGCAGCAACTCGCTGATCTACCCACGATTCAATTTCCCCGAGAACCCAGCCAACGCTTCGTCCTCCAAGATTCACTGGTTTGGGAAAGGTCGGGTCGAATCCCGGGCTATTCGAGTCGATTCGTGCGTATATCCCTGATCTGGAGATTCCGGTAATTTCTTGAACCTCTGGCCTACGAATCAATCGGTTTTGACGTTGTGAGTTCGCGGGAAATTTTGACATATGTGACTCAGCGCTCCTAAGTTTATGCTCCCCTGGTATTAGTGGAGCGCTATGGATTGTGTTGTCACGATTTTTTTTCTTGGTAAAGCGGCAGCAAAATATTTCCTAAGTGATGCCCATGTCTTTACCTGCCGCAAGGCATGGATGGAATTAAACGCATTGAAATTAAAGAGCTTTTTGTGTTCTTTTGACAGGGGTTGCTGTAAAGGAAAAAAGTTCTATTGGGGTGTTGACACCCGACATGAATTATTGATCAGAGAGTTCTGATTCGATGGTTACGATGGCCTCGCTCATTTTTGAGCGAGCGGTCTCATTTGCGCGATGAAAGCGAACTGATATGTCTGCGAGTGTGTCGTCTTTGGTGTAGAAGTACGACTCGGGAAAATTCAAGACTTTGGATATTCGCTCCACCATCAAGAAGTCAGGCTGGTGCTTGCCCCTTTCATACTGGTTCATTCGTGCGCTGGCTGAGGCTTCCTCAATGCCGGCCAGGACGCCAAGACGTTCCTGCGATAGTCCTGCCGCTATGCGAGCTTCCTTAAGTCTTTTGGCGAACAAAGACATCTTAGATCCTCGGAGTAGTGAGGGCTAAGATAGTCTTAGTTTTCTTGTTGCAATATGCTAAGGAATGCTTAGTATTGGGCGTCCGTCAACCAGTACTGAGGAGCATCGATCGTGAGAAAGGTCCTATTTGGGATTATGTCTGCTGTCTTGATAACGCAACCTGCCATGGCAGCGCCCACCAAGAGTTGGGGTTACAGCCCGTTTGCGATTACTTCACAGAAGTTGGGAAAAGAATTGAGTGACCAATACATCTTGGACAACCTGATGTGCAAACCTACGACAGCCAACGTGGCAGTATTCATGGAACTTGTTCGAGACTACGATTTGCTAAGCACAGAACCCCGAGACGGTATGACTTTCACCACTTTTGCTGGCAAGCAGGGAGGGAATGATGCAACCGTCATGTTCGCTGTGGATAGCAGCAACCAAGTTTTAAGCTATGTCTGGGTTAATGCGGTGCCTAATTTGCATTGTCTGTGAGTGAAACCCACGGATCTATGTGTGGTGAATCCATGATCTGAGGCAGTTTGTGCACAACTCCCGACAAGTGGACAGGACTTTGGAAGGGAAATTAATGGCTGAATCTGCCTGATTGAAGGCGCGGTCAATCTCGCTTGATACGGAATGGCTTGCCTTGAGGCGATCGGGCTCCAAATCTAATTTGGCGTTCGAAGCTCGGGCTTGATGAAGTGCAGTCACCACCAGTTTCAGCGTCTCCAAGAGTCACTCGCGGCTTCAAAATGCTGAGCAGTTTCTGCGTGGTGGATGTTGGGTGCTGATTGGCGGCCATTCTAGCGGCGCCTGCTCCGCCCTGGCCACGTTAGGTGTCCCGTAAGCTCTGCTAATCCGCCGTCATCGTTGACGCGTGTACCGCAGTAGTTCATTTCGACCTCTGAGAGATCATTGCAGTCGAACCATAGCAGCGAGATTGTGGTGTCGAAATGATGATAATGTCTGGAAAATTCCCAGAGGTAGAGCCCTTTTTCCCAGTTTTCGAACCAGATGTCCTGAGAAACTTCTCCCGTATCAGTTGCATCGTGTCCTGAATAACGCAGGCGGTGAGCTACGGAGCCGACTGGGATAGGGGACTTGGGAGATATCCAAGCCCTAACCTGTCGCAAACTGGTGGAGCGTGCGGCATAGCGCACTGCTCCACGCTCCATAGTGACAAAGGCGCAAGGCATGCTACTGAGACAGGCATACCGCGATGCCGCAGCAGGAAATGAGGTACGAAATAAGTCGGCCATACGCTGGATAAGTTCCAGAGATGGTTCCTCCTTGGGTAAAAGCGACTGCCATTGTTTGTAAGGCATCAGCAATTCGGCGGCAAAGGTGTCGCAGGCGATCTCGTTCGGGTGGCGCTTGGCATAGGACCATGACGGCACTTCTTCGTGACTCGACGCCAGATTAAGCACGATATGCGCAATCTCATGGCAGATAGTGAAGCGCTGGCGTTCTTCAGTTTCAAGAGAATTCACCGTAATTACATGTTTTCCGTTCGGCATGGTAATTGTGTAGCCAGACTCCCCTGCGCCAAGCTCATCCTTCTGGACTTTGGCATTGGCAGCGACGACATACGGAGTTAGATCTGCTCGGATATCCGACACATCAACTTTGCTTACAAACGCTCGAGCCTTCTGTATGACTCCCGCTTCCTCCATTTTTAGTCGTCCTCATCCTCGAATAATCTTTTTATTCTGGCTATCAGAGTTGCGGGATCAGGTCTCGCGTTTCCTCGGTGCCTAACTCCCGCTGCAGCAGTGAAGATATCGATGGTAATGGATGGGTCTCGCAACACGAACTCGACAAGACGTGGATCTACATCCACATGGTCAACTAGCCACATCACCAGTGACGAATCTCTCTCTCCAGGCTTGAGAACCTTCAATAATTTTTCGACTAGAACTGGAGACGGATTGCCCTTTTCACCGGATTCCAAGCGATGGATGTAAGCATGGTCTACAGAAGAGAGTTGACCAATTTCGCGAAGAGAAAGGGTTCTGCGTTCTCGCAACGTCTTTAGGGCGACGCCTAAGCCTGTCTGTGACATCCGTTTTGTTCCTCGTGTTTGTAGAGGGGAGGCTGCTGCGCCAAACCTCCTCACTTTAGTTGCGTTCAATGCCACCTTGCGGGTGTTTACAGCCAGCAGTAATCTCTGCTAGATTGTTGTCTGGTCGGACAACACGCTCAGGCTTTACCGATGATTGATACGGGATTGGCTTGGCCTGCTTGTTGTCTGGTGGGGCAACAAATTGTGCAGCAATTGGAGTTCCTTGACAACCCAGCCACCTGGCTGGACTTCCATAATTCCACTTTAGGAGATACATCATGGCTAGAAAAAATCAGCATGTTGTTCCTCATCAGGGCAGTTGGGCTGTCAAAGGTGCGGGCAACCAGCGAGCGACCTCAGTACATAGTACACAGCAACAGGCAATAGACGCTGCTCGGGCTATAGCACGTAACCAGAAGTCTGAACTTGTTGTCCATCGTCCAGATGGTCGTATCCGCGACAAGGATAGTCACGGTAACGATTCCTTCCCTCCACTAGGCTGAGACGCTATGACGGACATTCCTACTTACCATGTGCTTGCCCTCTCGGGCGGAGGTTATCGCGGCCTTTATACAGCTACGGTTATTGCCGAACTTGAAGCCGTTCTCGGCCGCCCGATCGCTTCGCATTTTGATCTGATATGCGGCACTTCGGCAGGAGGAATGCTGGCTTTAGGGCTGGCAGCGGAGATTCCTGCTAGCGAGCTCAAGGCGCTGTTTGAAGAGAATGGCAGCCGGATTTTTGGTCGTCGCAGCATTCCACGGCGGCTACTAGGGTTCTGGCTAAACGCCAAACATGACTCTACAGGGCTGCGAGAAGTGTTGGCCGAACGCTTTCATGAGACCAGGATCGGCGACTTGAAGCATCGCGTTCTCGTGCCAACAGTCAACTACTCGACAGGTCGCGGTCAGTTCTTCAAGACTCCGCACCATCCTTCCTTTGAATTGGATCACAGCATGAAAATAGTTGATGTTGCGTTGGCGACCGCCGCTGCGCCAGTCTATTTTCCTCTGGCAAGAAACGATCGTGGTGTCTTCGCGGATGGGGGGCTTGTAGGCAATGCTCCCGGCCTGTTCGGGTGGCATGAGGTCAAGACGTTTCTGGCGCCGGACCAGGACTCGCAGGTTCGGGTTCTCGCAATTGGCACCATGACTATGGGTGCAACAGTCCGGGGCGGCGCCAGTCTTGACCGCGGATTCGGAAAGTGGCGTGGAGGACTTTTCGATCTTGTGATCTCCGCTCAGGAGTCGTCGGTGGACTACATGCTTCGGCAAATACTAAGGGAAGACTACTTTCAAATCGACGACAAGGCGACGCCTGATCAGAGCAAGGACGTAAAGGCACTGGATCGGGTATCTATAGGTGCTACTAACACACTCAAGGATCGCGGCAAGCACGCTGCTCAGCGTGCCCTCGGGGATCCGCTTTTCAAACCTTTCAGAGAGCACCAAGCTGGCGCGCCAATCTTCTATCACGGTGCAAATAAAAATTTTCTGGAGGCTGCATGCTGAATCTAAGTCCGCTGTTTTTCAACACTGTCGAAAATGAATCCTGCTTGCATATTGAGCTGGATCTGGCACCCGAGCAACATGCTGAGATCGCCAGAGCGCTAGTGGATGTAAGGAACTGCCTGCGTACTGGAATTCCCCGTGTGTTGAGAGAGAGCGGCTATAACGCAGTTGTGCCGCAGCCGCGCTTCTTTACGCAAGGCTCATGGGCATACAAGACTCTGAACTCGCCAGCCCAGCGTCTCCAGCGAGCTGACGTAGATGACGGCTGCTATTTGCCTATGAGTTTTGTCGCGCAGACTAATCGCCCCAGTATCGCGGCGACGGTGTACTTTGCCGCTGCGGAAGAAGCATTGAAGCCGTTGGTCGAGGAAAGGCGGTGGAAGTTCGACAACTCCAAGCCTACTTGTATCCGCATTATCATAGCCACGTACGCCCACATTGATATCCCTTTGTACGCTATTGGTGACGAGGAGTTTGTTACACTCGCTACTGCTTCGGTGGATCGATATGGCTACGACTCTCTAACTGAGGCGATGAAAAAGGCAGAACGGAATGCTTGGACTAAACTACCTGCTGACAAGGTGCTGTTGGCCCATCGTGAATGCAACTGGATGGCTTCTGACCCGAGGCCCGTGAAGGATTGGTTTCTCGGTGAGGTTGAGGCTAAGGGTGAGCAGTTCCGCCGTGTGGTACGTTACTTGAAGGCGTACCGTGATTGGCGGTGGTCGAGCGGGGGGCCTGCTTCGATCCTGTTGATGGCCGCGTCAGCCCCGCTATTTGAGAAGCGCGATCGACGCGATGATCTCGCATTGCTTAATGTTGTAGAAGCACTGCCGGCCCAGTTGAGAGCTGGCGTGAACAATCCCGTAGATCAGTTCGAGTCGCTCACGGCGCGGCTGGGCAAGACAGGTGTAGAAGAAGCGGCAGATGCCTTTGAAGATTTCGAGAGACTACTTCGCGGTGCTACGGGCGCCGGTAGCCCTTCTCAAGTATGTATTTGGATGCAGGGTGAATTCGGCCCGCGCTTCCCTAACGACCCAGATCGGGTCAAGCTGGTGTCTGTTCCTGCCACGATTGGAGCAGCTCCGGCTATAGCTGGTCCGAGCGAACTGGTGGGGCGAACGAGGTCTGGATGAGCAACACACCAGCGGTCGCAGACGTTATCGATGCCTTCAAAAAGCAAGGCTTCAATTTTGTTGGTAAATCGGACAATGGCTGGTTCAAGCTGCACGGGCGGTTGATAGCACCCCAGGAAGATAGGGGCTGCTTGTGTGAAGTACAGCTCGATCCTATGTTCATAGATTTCCCTCGCATCCGGCTACTGGAGATCCCCCCTGAGATACCCGCAGTGGCTCCTCATCTTGGTGCAGATGGCAACCTCTGCTATCTCGCCAAGGGGGCGATAGCTCTAGATATATACGACCCCGTCGGGCAGTCACTTGCATGCCTTAAGCTCGCGGCAGTCGTGTTCGGGCAAATCATGAAGGGAGAGATGGTTGCAGATCTAGCTGATGAATTCTTTGCTTATTGGGATGGATTGTTATGCTTTGTGGATATGCCGGAAGCGAACCTAGGGCGACAGCGCTGCATAGTTGCGCAAGCAGGTGGTAGACCTAAATGGTTCATCACTGACAACGAAGAGCGAACAAATGAAAAGATTAAGTCGCTCGGATTCAATGTCACTGGTCAGACGGTGCTGACATACCGGGTTAAAACTAGTGCACAGCCCAGGCCGTTGATCAGCAGCTGGCCGCCCGAAACAGTTGGCGACATCTTGTATTGGCAAAGCACTCTTGATCCTCGATGCCGACGCAAGATTTACGAGCGTATCAAGGAGGCGGAGCGAAAAAAGGCAAATGGCGTTCTGATTATCGTCGAATCTCCGCTTATGACGTATGGCTTTGCGGTTCACTATGATCGCAAACGTTCGGTCGAAAGAAGCATTAGAGCAAATTGTAGGGATTCGGTTTATGGATTGGAGGTTATGCCCATCTCTGTAATTCGAATTGACGATCGGTACATTGCCCAGAGGAATATACCGAAATCAAAGACGCTTGCAGGAAAGAATCTGGCCATCGTGGGATGCGGAACGATCGGCGGATATCTTGCGGACATGATAGTCAAGGCTGGGGCAGGTTCATGTGGCGGAAAGCTCACTTTGGTAGATTTCGATTACCTTCTACCGCAGAATCTCGGGCGTCATCGCCTAGGATTTCCAGACTTGCTATCAAATAAGGCTGAGGCCTTGGCTAAGGAGCTCAAGCGCTTAACGCCAGGTGCAGAAGTTTGTGCACTACCAGTGGATGTCAGAGAAGCACATCTAGGGAAGCTGGATTTGCTTATAGATGCTACTGGTGAAGAGTCACTTGGGCATTGGCTAAGCGGCCACTATCCAGCTCCGATGCCCATGCTTTCTGTCTGGATCGAGGGCGCTGGAACAGCAGTGCGTGCTCTACTGAGAACGACTGCTTCTGGAGCGTGTTTGCGATGTCTTTGGCATAGCAACAAGAGAGGCGAACTTCGCTCCACCTTTGATCGTATTACTCCCATTTTGGCTGGACATGGGTGCGAGGGCTTGTATGTGCCGTTCCCCGCTACAGTGTCAGTGCATGCCGCCACTCTAGCGACAGAAATGTCACTTAACTGGGCCAACGGTATCTCTTCCCCTGCATTGCGAACTCGACTGATCGACCAAACTTATCAACAAGCGACGACCGACTGCGATCCGTTGCGCGACCGGGAGTGTCCCATATGCAGTTCATGAGTTCTTGGGCTACTGACGATGGGAAAACATTGCTTCACTTCTCGGAATCAACGCTAGGGACTTTTTGTCAGCATGTGCAGGTCAAAAATTCCGACAGCGAGGCTGGGGGCCTTTTGCTTGGTTCGGTTCATGGGGCTCACATGATTATCGATCAAGCGACTGTTCCCACGACTTGCGATAGGCGATTTCGCTACTTTTTTGAGCGTATGCCGTTTGGTCACGAAAGGATTGCTCAGGCTCGATGGTCGGCGAGTCAGGGAACCATCCGCTATCTGGGCGAATGGCACACCCATCCGGAAGACGATCCTCATCCTTCTACTCTCGATATTGAGGAATGGAACCGCTTATCTTCGCAGCGTCAGGATAAGCGACCAATGATTGCGGTTATTGTCGGGCGAAAATCACTATATGTTGAGTTTGTGCCGGCATCCGGAAGAGGTTCGATTTTCACTCCTTTAGGATAGTGGCCAATACAACGGACCGGCATACCGACGAAGGAACAGGATTATAAATTTGCGAAAGCCGAAGTGTTCAGCAATATCGAGTGCTTTCATATTCAAGAATGCGACGACGATTGGTTAGGCTTGATCTGGTGCTCAATGCAGTTTTATGACCCTACTTGAAAGTAAGGAAGAAACTTAACACCGTCCCTTCAGAGCAGCGCCGCTTCGAGCCGCTGCTTTCGTTGTTCCCAGTCCGGCATCAACTGCCCCAGCAATTTAAAGAACCTTGCGTCGTGGTCACGATGCTTGGTGTGGCAAAGCTCGTGTGTCACTACGTACTCGATACAGGTGCGGGGAGCACGCACCAGATTGACATTCAATGTCATCGAACCGGCGCGCGACAGGCTACCCCAGCGGCATTTCATGGTGCGTACGATCAGGCGCGGCTCCTCGAGGTTATTGAAGTGCCTAAGACTTCTGTCCAGCACTTCGCTGAAGATTGCTCGGGCGCGATCAAGGTACCACCTGTGCAAGATGGCTCGCACGCGATCTGGGTCGACATCGCCAGAAAGACTGACTAGAAGGTGACCACGCTCGAGTTTCACATTTGCCGGTTCGCCTTGCAGAAGCTTCAGGCGATATTGGCGACCTAGGTAAAGGTGCGTTTCACCGCTAACGAATTGTCGCGCCGGGGTGCGTGGAGGATAGCGCTCGAATTCGGCTAATTGCCTGCTGATCCATGCGGCCCTTTTCTGCACTCGCTCCTCAATCAGCGCGTCGGGGCAATCGATTGGTGCACGCACCAGCACGCGGCTATCAGGATGGACCTCTATCGTCAGTGTCTGACGTGTTGCCAGGTAGCGCACCTCGTAGCGGATGGTGTCGCGACCGTAGAGCAGGGTGCCGACCATAGTCTTCACCCTCCCATCCGATGGCGGCAAAGCAGCATAGTTTTCTCTATGATTTCGTCCATCTCGTCGGTGGACAGAGGGATACCCCGCGCGCCCTTCACTTCGTCGTAGAGATAGTCGTCAATCTCATTCATGGTGCGACGTTGGGCGTCCAGATCATCCCAGTAGCCCACCTTTCGGTTGCGCCGGAAGATTTCCCATACAGCAATCGCCGCCTCCACGGTTGTCGTCTTAGCCTGCTCTGTATCGCTTTGGTGATTGGCTACGAAGGGGCGCAGCAGGCCATACACGGCCGATGCATCGGCGTCACCGTTGAGTGCCGACGGCAGGTCGTCGTCCTTGCGTGAAACCACTGAATCCCTGATTTCAGAGACGCGTTGCAAATACTCCTGATCGGACAGACGCTTGGATCGATAGTCGTCTATTGCTTGCTGGATCATTTTGGAGAATTTTTCGTAGAAGGCAGGGTCCATTGCCAATCGCTCGTTGATTGCTCGCTTGGTGGCATGGGCAATTGTGTCTGCCTTGGCTCCGAGGTTTTTCTCCAGCCCGCCATTTTGGTCTTCGACTACCTTCTGGAATGCGGCCTCGTCGAATATGTTCACGGGGGCGTTTAGCTGAATTACTTCTGAGGCCGAGATGTGCGTGTCCAGCAGCTTTTGGATGCGTGGCTCGAAGTCGCGGTAATCCACGGACTCGGCGTAGCGCAACTTCACGGCAGCCTTCAGGTTCACGAAACGCTTCAAGTCGTTCTTATAGGCGCGCAGCTTCTGTTCGGGTGTGTCAGTGATGAATCGTTCACTGGATAGAGCAATAGCCAGAGTCTTGGCGTATGCCGACAGCCGCTCATAGAAGTCAGCGCGCAGTTTCTCGTCGGCCAGCAGTAGCTCGAAGGCCTCCTCGTCCTGACGGTTCTTCACCGTCTTGAAAATGTCCCAAAGCTCTGCGTGTCGCTGCGGCAACGCCCGGACTTCTTCATGGATAGAACTGAGAGCCCCCTCCAAATCCGCCGCCTCGAATCCCTCCAATGCGCTGTAAGTCGTTAGAGCTTGGTCCAGTTCGCCGAGAACGCCCACGTAGTCGATGATGAAGCCGAAGTCTTTGGCTTTGCTGCCAGATTCGTCCTCGTAAAGTCGATTTACGCGTGCAATGGCTTGCAGCAGGGAGTGGTCCTTGAGCCTGCGGGCGAGATAGAGCACCGTGTTGCGCGGCGCGTCGAAGCCAGTCAGCAGCTTGTCCACCACGATCAGGATCTCGGGTTCGTCGCCGAATTTGAAGGCATTGACGATCTGCTTGTTGTAGTCCTCTTCCGAGCCGTAGCGCTTCATCATGCGCTGCCAGAAGGCCACCACGACGTCGGTGGACTCCTCCGCGTCTATCTCGTCGAAGCCCTCGCGCTCGTCGGGCGGAGAGATGATCACATCGCTGGTGACGGCACCCAGCTCATCCAGAAATGCCTTGTAGCGCAACGCCGCCGCCTTGTTGGGCGCCACCAACTGCGCCTTGAAACCGGTGCCTTGCCAGTTCTGGCGGTAATGCTCGCTGATGTCGAAGGCGCGCATGTAGATCACCTGCTCGGCCTTGTTCAGCATCTCTGCGCGAGCGTACTTCTTCTTCAGGTCGGCCTTCTGCTGGTCGGTCAGCCCCTGGGTGTGGCGATCGAACCAGATGTCGATGGCCGCCTGATTCTGCTCCAGCTCCACCATGCGTCCTTCGTAGAGCAGCGGAACGATGGCACCGTCAGCCACCGCCTGGTCAATCGCATAGGTGTGGATCACGCCGCCGAACTTGGCCACATCGCTCTTCTCGCGGGTCAAGAGCGGCGTGCCGGTGAAGCCGATGTAGCAGGCATTGGGGAACATCTGCCGCATGCGCGCAGAGTAGCCACCGAGCTGGGTGCGCTGGGTTTCGTCTACCAGCACGAAGATATCGGGCGAGGCATCGCTGAACTTCTTGTAGGCAAGCGCCTTGTCGAATTTGTGCACCAGTGTGGTGACGATATGCGCCTTGCCGTCGGACACCAGTTCCACCAGGTGGCGGCCGCTTTCGGCCCGGTCAGGCGACAGGCCGCAGGCGGCGAAGGTGTTGCCAAGCTGCTTGTCCAGATCCACGCGGTCTGTCACCAGCACTATGCGCGGGTTGCGGATCGCCGGCTCCAGCGCCAGCGCCCGGGCCAGCATCACCATGGTCAGCGACTTGCCCGAACCCTGGGTGTGCCAGACGATGCCGCCTCGACGCTTGCCGCTGTCGTCAGTCTGTCTGACCCTCCGCAAAACCTCCTGGATGGCGAATACCTGTTGGTAGCGTGCGATCTTGCGCACGCCGCCGTCGAACACCGTGAAGGCCCAGGACATCTCCAGAAGGCGCTCTGGCCGGCAAAGGGCGTAAAGCGCACGATCCTGCTCAGTCACCTGCCGACCGACCAGGTAGGGCGTGATCTCTTCGCGCACACCGAGCTCGGCAAAGGCCAGATCGAACAACGAGGCTTTGACCGACTCCGGCAGCGGGCGCTCCAGCAGGGGTGCGAGTTCGGAGTCCGCCACATCCTCTTTCCACTTCGACCAGAACTTGGCTGGCGTTCCTGTGGTGGCGTAGCGGGCCTCGTTCTTGTTCACCGCCAGTACCGTTTGCACATAGGTGAAAAGGCGGGGGATGTACTCGTCGCGCTGGTTGCGGATGGTCTGCGAGATGGCCTGCGCCACCTCGACCTTGGGCGATTTGCATTCGATCACCGCGAAGGGTATGCCGTTGACGAACAGCACCACGTCCGGACGACAGGTCTCGATGCTGCGGGAGCGTTCCACCGCGAGCTCGGCGGCCACGTGGTAGACGTTGTTGGCTGGGTTGCGCCAGTCCACGTAGTTCAGCGTGAAGCTCTTCAGATCGCCTTCTATGGATTGCTCCAGCGCTACGCCCAACGTCAGCAGATCGTACACCGCTTCGTTGGTCTTGAGCAGACCGTCGAACTTGACGTTCTTCAGCCGCTGGATAGCGCTCTGGATGTTCTCCTCGCTGAAGAGATAACTGCCGCCCTTGTGTTGGATGCGATTCAGCTTTTTCAGCTGTGCGCGCAGGATCTCTTCCAGCAGCACATTGCCTGCTTTGCCGCCGCGTAAAGCCAGCGCGTCGGCTGGCGTCAGGTATTGGTAGCCCAGGTTGACCAGCACTTGTAGGGCAGGGATCTGTGAGAGGTATTTTTCGTCGAAGCGGAAGCTGTCCATGGCTCAGGCCCCCAGCAGGCCGCCGACGGCCGGTAGCAGGCGTTTGATGGTGGCTTCCGCCTGAATGGAACTGCCGGAACGTTCTTGGGACCGCGCAAGCGATGCGAGCTGCTTCAAGTGGCTTACCGATTCCTTCTTCCATTGTGGTGCCGACCAGCCAGCATCCAGGGATTCGACAGCCTGAAAGAAGTAGTCGGCTAACTGGCAAGAGCCAAGTAGTCCCAAGAGGCCATATCCCTGCGCGGCAATATGCTGTTCCAGTGCATAGGACTCGAAGGGGTACCTGGCGGTCGCGTTCCAGTACTTCATGACACGGACCAGCGGCTTGATGAGATTGCCATTGGCTTGATTCGCGCCACTCAGCGTCTGATTAAATCCGTTCGGGTCGGTATCCTGCCAATTCTGGTAACCGGAGCCTTTAGCGGGGATCTGCAGGCCGCTGAACCAGTTCTGCACAGCAGGTACCAGCTCGAAGCGAATGTGGTTGAGTTCCAGCACGACGGTTGGGTGCGACTGTGCCACTTCGGAGCGGGCGTAATGAACCTCTGCGAATCGACGCAGACGATCCAGATAGCTTTGCGGCTGTAGTCCGGTGTCGGCAAATACCACCATGTAATCGATGTCGGATTGCGGGTTCATCGAACGGGGCAGGATCGTTCCCCGACTGTAGGAACCGAACACGAAGTGCTGATCAATCTTATTGCCAAAGTGATTGTTCAGGCGGTTTTGCAGCGCCGTAATGGAACGCTGAACGCTCACTTTCTCTTCGTCACGCAGAATTGCGTGGTTGGCGAGGCCAGTGAGGTAGCTGTTGATGGTCATGTGCGCGCCCCGTCTGTGCGGTAGCGGGATCGGCCACCGTCGATATCCTGCTTTGCCAGTTCGTAGTCGCCGCGTGCGATCGCTGGCGCGCGCTGGTTCAGTTCGTCGCGTGCCTCAGCGAGTGCGAAAAGACGCGTCTTGGCTTCCTCGGCCCTTATGCCATCCAACAGGCCGATCTCCCGAAAGATGCGTGCCTGATTGCGCAGGGCCTGGTATTGGCCCGCAACCGCTTTGTGTATTTCTGCACGCTCCGATGGCTTCAGGAATGTGAGCACGGTCGTCAGCGCGGTGGACACCAGAGCCAGCGCGCCTGCCCATTCCGGGTGGCCCTTGAAGGCAGCCGCGCCAGCGACTGCCGCCACCAGCGCAGCGGGTAGCCCGATCCATAGGTGATAGCGGCCCCAGCGCGCTGCCGCGTTGTAGTGCCCTTTGAAAGAATGCTCGGTGTCTTCCTCGATCCGGCTGGCCTCGTCGGCCAGTTTGGTAATGAGATCGCTCATGCCGGCACCTCCTCAGCAATAGGCAGGCGCCACTGACCGGTGAGCAGCTTCTGCATCAAGCCGCGTTTCTGCGTCTTTAGCGCCGCGACGGACTGGCCGAGCAGGTCGATTTCCTGGCGCAGGGCATTGAGGTAACGGGCGATGGCGTTCTGGCGGTGTTTATCCGGCAGCGGAATCGTGATCGCAGCGAATTCGGAGAACGATACCGTCTCGCGGACGCTGCCCTGAGCGCTGTTCTTGATGCGCTGGCGTGCCTCGTGGGACTTCAGCCAGTGCAGGAAGTAGTCCGAATCGACCTTGGCCTCGTCGAGCAGGAACACGACATACATCGGGCTGAGTACGCCATCGTCCCAGCCGTCGAGGCGAGCGATGGAGCCGACGTTGATACGCGACGGGTTGTAGGCGTACTGCCCGCGACGAACGACCTTGTAATTGGACAGGTCGGCGCTGGCGACGCGGCGCTCGAACTGGTCTTCTGGCAGCACAAAGCCCCGTGAATTGGTCACGCTCAGCACGCGGGCCTCGTTGCCGCCGCGATTGCGGTCGGAGACTTCCTCGGCAAAGCTGCCCACATGCGCGTGCGGGTGCTGGCCCCGGCTGATCAGGCGCGACAGTTCGTGGCTGTAGTGCCGCTCCTTCGCCGCGATTAGCTTTTCGGTTACCTCGATAGCAGAGTCCCAGCACAACAAGACATCTGCGACTCGTCTCTGGTCTTCAATCGGAGGCAAAGTGATTCGAATCCGTTCCAGTTCACCAGAATTTAGATTCCCCTTGCCACCACCCGCCATTAATCGCTCGACTTCCGAGCGGCCGAATTCTGAGTTAACGAACTGCGCAAGAAAATGTGAGTGGAGTTTCTTTGCATCCGGACGAGCCAGCAGTGTTGTGAAACTTTGAGAGCCGTCGAAGGATCTTGGCACTACGCATGCGTCGCCGATGTTCGCACCCGTTCGAACGATTACTACATCGTTCTCCCGCACGGTCTTGTTTTTCTGTGTGGCAGCGAATTCAGGGTCCAGGTAGATGACTGATGAATCATCGAACCTATTTGGGCGGATATTCTGATTGCGAATCAGCTTGACACCGGCTTCGGTCACGAACGGGGTAACCGCCATCGCGAGGCCAACGCCAATCTTGGTGCAAACTTGACCGAGTTCCACGGTGTTCGGCGACTCAGTCATTTCTTCTTCCCCCGCCCTTTGCCTTCCAGTTGCCGCTCAGTCTGCTCCAACGCGGCCATATCCTCGGCATCCGCCGCCAGACGCGCCGCCTCGCGCCGGGCGGCGTCGAAGCTCTCGTAGCGTTCCAGCGCCAGCTTCTCCGCGAGGTCGGCGCGCAGCTTGCCGGCGTGGGTCAGCACCTCGCGTTCGTTGAACTGCAGGAAGGCGTCGAGCTTGTCCTCCCAATCGCGCATGGTGAGCGTCTTGCGGCGCTGGGCCTGGTCCTCGGCGTAGTCGAGGTACATGACCACGATGCGGTCCAGGGCCTCGATCTCGCCTTGGCTGAGGTAGTTCTTGGCGATGGTGACGTCCTGCTTGCGCACCCGGCCACCCGCCCAGGTGATCAGGCCCATGTTGGGCAGGGCGGGGTCGGAGCGGCCAGCGATCAGCTCGGGCGCGGTGTGGCCGGTGACAGCCCAGAGCATCTTGTTTTGCACCTTCTTGAAGAACAGCTGGGCGGCCTCGGACCGGCTGTCGTAGTCCACGGCCGTGGCGTAGATGTCGCGGATCTTTTGGTAGAAGCGCTTCTCCGAGGCGCGGATGTCGCGGATGCGCGCCAGCAGTTCGTCGAAGTAGTCCCAGCCGCCTGGCTCCTTGAGCCGGGCGTCGTCTATCACGAAGCCTTTGACCAGGTATTCGCGCAAGTGGGTGGTGGCCCACTGGCGGAACTGGGTGCCGCGCGGGGAGCGCACCCGGTAGCCAACTGCCAGGATCATGTTGAGGCTGTAGAGCAAGTTGCTGCGGCGTACCTGCCGCTTGCCCTCGGTTTGAACTGTCAAGGATTCCTTGACGGTTGCCGCCTCGACCAGCTCGCCTTCGGCCAGGATGTTCTTGATGTGCAGGCTGATGTTCTGCTTGGAGGTGTCGAACAGGGTGGCCATTTCGAGCTGGGTGAGCCACACCGTGCCGCCTTCGGCCCGCAGCTGGATGGCGGCACTGCCGTCATCCAATGTGTAGAGGATCAGTTCGCCGCCGCTCATACGCCCAGCTCCTTCAGGTACTGCTTCATGCGAAGGCGTACTTCGACCAGCTCAGCTTCCAGCCGCTCGATCTCCTGCTCGACAGCGGCGACGTCGATCTCTTCCTCTTCCTCGAAGGTGTCCACGTAGCGCGGAATGTTGAGGTTGAAGTCGTTGTCGGCGATTTCCTGAAGGCTGGCGACATGAGCGTACTTATCCACTGGCTGGCGGGCGCGGAAGGTGGCAAGTACCTTGGCCATGTGCTCGTCGAGCAGGGCGTTCTGGTTCTTGCCGCTCTGGTAATCGCCACTCGCATCGATGAACAGCACGTCGTTGCAGGTTTCGCAGGCACCGCCTTTCTCTCGTGCCCGATCAAACACCAATATTGCGACTGGGATCGAGGTGGTGGGAAACAGGTTGCCTGGCAGCCCGATGACGGCGTCGAGCAGGTTTTCCTCGATCAGCGCGCGGCGGATGCGACCCTCGGCCCCGCCCCGGAACAGTACGCCGTGCGGCACCACTAACGCCACGCGGCCTTCCTGGGGCAATGCCGTTTCTATCATGTGGGTGATGAAGGCGTAATCACCTTTGGACTTGGGCGGCAGTCCGCGCCAGAAGCGACTGTAGCGGTCGGCCTCGACCTCCGCGCCACCCCACTTGTCGAGGCTGAAGGGTGGGTTTGCCACCACCACATTGAATCGCATAAGTCGGTCAGCCTCCACTAGCGCGGGGCTGTTGAGCGTGTCGCCCCATTCGATGCGAGCAGCATCCTTGCCGTGCAAGAACATGTTCATTCGAGCCAGGGCCCACGTGCTTCCGTTGACCTCTTGCCCGAACAAGGCGAAGTCGCGGCTGCCTTGTGCCTCTACCAGTGCCGCCGCTTCAATTAGTAACCCACCTGAGCCACAGCTAGGGTCGCATATTCTGTCGCCTGGCTTGGGCGAAGCGAGTTGAGCTAGTAGTTTCGACACTTGTTTGGGAGTGTAAAACTCTCCAGCCTTCTTGCCAGCATCAGAGGCAAAGCGCTCGATCAGATAGATGTAGGTGTCACCAATCACATCCTCGGAGACGCGCGAGGGGCGCAGGTCGAGCTTAGAAAAATCGCCAAGCAGGTTTTCCAGGCGACGATTACGATCCTTGGTCTTGCCGAGATTGGCTTCGCTGTTGAAGTCGATGTTTCGGAACACCCCCTCGAGCTTACCCTTGTTGGCTTCTTCGATATGGTCGAGAACTATATTGATCAACTCGCCGAGATTGGCAGCTTTGCGCCGCTCGTACAGCGCATGGAAGTCAGCTAGAAAACAGTCGGTGATCTTCCCTGTTTTTTCATCTTTGAACTCCACGTAGGGCAAAATGAAGCGCTCACGCTCCAGCTTGCGACGGATGCGCTCCTCGTTGTCACCATACTCTGTCTGATACTTCGCGTAGTGGTCGGCCCACTGGTCGCTGATGTACTTCAGGAACAGCATCACTAGGATGTAGTCCTTGTACTGCGCAGGATCGATGACGCCACGAAAAGTGTCGCAGGCCGCCCAGGCGGTGTTATTGACGTCTTGTTGGGTGAGCTGATCGTTCATTGTATGGTCCTATTCGCAGATGGATCCGCTAGCTTCATAAGAGAGTGATTGGCTAAGTTCTTTCGCAGTCTGGCGATACGAGCCAGCAGCGCTTGTTCCTCTTCCGCCAGGGCAGCGAGGTAAACTATTCGTTGCTGGGTGGCCAGCGAAGGTAGAAATACGTTCAGCGTCTTGATGGATTCGGCACTGATCATGCGTACCGAAGTGCCCTCGGACATCGCTGCAAGTTGAGCCTGACTGGCGGGAGCATTGATGTACCAGCAAAGATATTCAGGTAGTACTTTGTGTGGACGGATCAGCAACATGGGTGCAGAGAGTATGGCTGAGCCGATGCCTTCCAGAACGAGGGCCGCGCCATTGCTGCGGCCACGCGATCGAAATAGCAGGTCGCCCGCTCGAAGCAGGTGGTGGGTTTTGCCCGATGGCAGTTGCACTCTGATAGCTTCATCGGTGCGAAGCAGGTTGGCGTCGTCGATGTCTTTCATTTGTATTACGGCAACATCCCCCTGTGGGTCGTGCTCAAGGCGTGACCGAAAAGGGTAGCCCATTTGAACATCTGCCAAATCACCTAATTTAGGCATTGCAAAAACACCATTACGACAATTATGGAGAGATCCTAGGTTATTGCCACGTTAGCGTCAATTCGAAGTAATGGCGTTTCTGTAATTTTGTTGACTGCCTTGATCCGTTGACTTTAGTCTGTTTGCCGTCTGGGTGAGGGCCTCAAAAGTGCACGAAATCGGGTCTGAAGGTTAAGCGAGCTCAGGCCAAGGCGGCGAGGCGGGGACAAATTGCATGGTTGAAAAGGCGAGTGCTCGCACGTGATCAGATTGCTAGCTGCACATTGGGGTTGCCTGGGGGATTCATGACGCAACTGGAACTTGGGCATTTAAGCGCAGCTTTCCTGGAAAGGTATGGTTTGCCAGATATTTCGTACCCTATCCAAGGTGCGTTGCTTGCTGAAATCTCATCGGAGGCAAATGAGATTCAGCTGGCGGTCTTGCTTAAGTCGCTTCAGCAATTCAGTCAGCACGGCTCGAGCGCGTGGCTGCTGCTAGAGCCGGCCATGGACCGAATTTCGGAGTTGCTGGCAGCAGATAGTTTGCCCGGCATTGAAAATTGCCAAGGGGAAAATTGGTGGTTGGAGCTAGGTAATGTGGGCTTGGCTGACAGCCTAGTAGGCATTCAGCGTCAAGATAGTCTGATTGCCAGCATTGCTAGGCGAGTGGATGGGCAATTGCGAGTTGCCGTGTACCGCCCCTTGGATGCAAAAAGTGCGGGGTACTTGGTCGGACTTGGGCTGGTGCCACATCCAGAGAACGGGGTGTGTATGCGCGAGAACAATTGGGAGTATGCGCTGGACTCTGCGGCCAGTAGCGGCAATTACTATGCGTGGGACCGGAATGAGTCGTTCTTGTCCTATTGGGAGCAAGGGCTTGGAGTAAGTTCAGTAGGAGAAGACTTGCCAGTCTGGAAGCGACAGCGGAGCCTGGTTCCCAGGTCGCCTGCTCGGGTGTCGACGGAGCTGGCTGTGCATTGTGCCTCGTTTGCAAGTCTGGGTTTACACCAATTACCCTAGTTCTGCGCAAGGTCTCATGGCGCAATCTGGCTTGGCACGAGCACATTGCACCGATTACCTCAGTTACCCCAAATAAAACCGTATCTTTGTGTTTCAAATCAGAAGATGAACTATAGGGCGAGTGGGCTAGTAATGGCCAGAACAGGCCGAAGTTGAGGAGTTAAGGTGTCGCTGGTAAATCTGGCCTATAACCTCACTTCATACCTGTTGTTTCCCGATTTGAAATACTGGTCAGCGATCAGAATATCACTCCCATGAAACACGCCAAAAAATTCAAATGCATTCCAAACGGCCGCCCTCGCTTTGAAGGCTACGTCAACAGACGGATCCTTAAGCTTTCCATGTGCGATAGCGTTTCTGACTTGTCTACAATTTTCAAACCAGTAATCGTAGGCCGCCTCTCCCTGTGCAAAGTCACGTCCGCTTTGGGAAAGAATTCGCGAATATTCCTTGAGCTTACTTAGTCGGTTTCCTCTGCTGACTAGGTCGCCTTCGATGTATCTCTCCCAATTCTTATCAAAAATTCCGCTCTTTCGCATATGAATTTCAACAAGAGTGTCAAATAACAACTCAAAACTCCTGTCGAAAAGTATGATTCCAATGTCGGGATTACCGGCAGCAGAATTCCTGGTGCCTTCCATTAAAAGGCGTACGTATAGCGGAAGGTCGTAGTTCGACTGCAACTTGCACAATGCTTCGTCGCGATTTGGTTCTTTCTCCTTGAGGTACGCTTTCCAAGGGGTAATCGCATTTCTATTGGACGTCCCAACATAGAGAACTGCACCAGGAACATTCACGCCGTCCATGTAGCATCCCAGTTGGAAGCTGAATATGTCATCCGGCGTCAAATAAATCGCCCAGTATGAATCATGTGCTCTGTTCATGAATTGCATGAATCTGTTAACGCACTGCACGGCTAGCGCCTTGATCTCCTTCAGCCCAAAAGTTGGGCAGTATTCGAATCGGAACGCAGTTAGAGTCAGGTTAACGGAAGAAAAATCATATCGCCCAAAGCGGTCCTTCTCTGCAACATCTGGCTCGCCATCAAGAGCGCCCACCTGCAATTGTTCCTTTTCACTTAGCCTGCCATGTCTTTCAAGCGTCATTACTATGTTCTTGTCTTTGTAGGGAAATGAGTACTGTCCGTCGGGCACTCGAATGCAATACGGCAAAGTGAAGCTGCATCGAATTTCATTGTAGTGGGGGATCTCATCGCTCATAGGAATCACGCTTCATGTTTTTGGTGGGGCTGTCTAAACCTTTGCAGGGCTTGAAGGTCCTTGGTGTTCTCTTTCTTGACTGTGCTCTTGTGCAGGAACACTCCCCTCAAATGAAGATCAGCTATTTCGCAACTCATACAAATAGTCAGCCCACTTTTGCATCATTGTCCGTCGCTGTTCCAAGTGCTTGGTGCGATTGTACGCTCGGCCATTCACGTCTCTGACGGAGTGAGCCAGTTGGTGCTCAATCCAGTCCACTGGGAAGTTCAATACTTCATCCAACATTGTCCTGGCCATGGCTCTGAAGCCATGTGGTGTTATTTGTTCATTGCGAAAGCCAAGTGTGCGAAGCGCTGTTCGAACGCCATTGTCTGAAAGTGGTCGGCTGGCTCCTCGCGCGCTTGGGAACACAAACTTGCCTCTGCCAGTTAGAAGCTCAAGATATTTCAATATCTCTATTGCTTGGGTGCTTAACGGAATGATGTGCGGTTCCCGAGTTTTCATTTTGGTCGCAGGTAGTTCAATTCTAGCCTCTTCGAAGTTCACCTCTGACCAATGCATATTTCGTAACTCCCCTGGTCGACAAATGAGTAGGGGCGAAAGTTTAAGCGCGGCGGTAACTGTTGGCGTACCCTTGTAGGTGTGGATGGCCTTCATTAACGCAGCTGCCTCCTTCGGTGTGGTGATAGAGGGGAAATGGTGTTCTACGGGCTTCTTGAGTGCGTTTCGCAGATCTGAGCTTGGGTCGCGTTCAGCGCGCGCAGTGACTATGGCGTAGCGGAAGATTTGTCCTGCGTACTGATTTGCCCTATGTGCAGTTTCGACCGCGCCGCGTTCTTCGATCCGTCGGAGAGTGCTCAATAGGTCTACGGCTGAAATGTCAGTAATGGGCCGGGCGCCAAGTAACGGGAATAGGTCCTTCTCAAGCATTCGCACTAGGCGCTTGTCGCCGCTCTCAGATTTTTGGCCTCGATTGGCCAGCCATTCTCGGGCAATTGCTTCAAAGCTGTTTTCCGAACTTGCCAGTCTGGCGGCTTTGAGTGCCTTCTTCTTGGTGCTCGGATCTATTCCTTGGGCCAGGTCGGCATCGGCCTTATCGGATGCAATTCTTGCCTGAGCAAGAGATACGGAAGGATAGACCCCGATCGCAAGTCGTTTTTCCTTCCCATTGAATCGGTACTTCTTCCTCCAGTATTTGCCGCCATTAGGGCTAACCTCGAGATAGAGTCCTTTTTTGTCATATTTGCGGATGCATTTAGTTCCAGGGGCGCGAAGCAGATTGCCAGATTCATCATATTCAGCTGGCTGGGCATCAGGTTTGAGATGTTTTATCAGAGCGTCTGTCAGTGCCACTTGAGCCTCCTTTGGTGATGGCAAGCGGGGGCATCAGGTTTGAAGGAGCTGCATGTGCCCCCAGATGTGCCCCAGAATTTGCCTGGAATCTGTTGGACAGTATGGGCGTATCTGGAAGAGGGTGCAAATAAAAAACCCGGTAAAACCGGGTCTTAGATGCTTCCATGGAACATGCTGGAAGTGATTTTGGTGGAGCCGGGGGGATTTGAACCCCCGTCCGTCAGTCCGCTGCCTTTGGATCTACATGTTTAGCGTCGTCTATTGAGTTAACCCGTGCCGGCCCGACGGGCAGGGTGGCTTGGGCGAGCCCAGTA
>JACCEA011621485.1_pt1 | contig 24466 bp, 18 predicted proteins | sample 7449851 | NCBI WGS metagenome assembly JACCEA01 (sample SAMN15323453, study PRJNA562643) | freshwater metagenome | isolation source: river surface water | place: USA:Blue River Watershed | collected 2017-08-18 | reverse complement strand
GTCGGCAGAAACTGAACCACGGTAGCCGGCGTGTCTACGGGGCCTTGCACGGTCACTGTTGGCTCTCCAGCCTGCTTGGTATCCAGCAAGCCGCCAACGAATAGCAAGCAGTGCTCAGAGAGCGGTAGCGTGTCACCCACCTTGCCAGAGATTACCTTTAACTCAGTGTTTCGAGGATCGCTGTCGCCAGATGTTGTCAGGTGCAAGAATGCCCAGCGCCCGGCCTTGTGTACCTGAGCGCCTTGGCCCGGCAGAAAGGTGTACTCTGTTGGTTCGGCCAGCAGCCCGTTGCAAAAGCCAATCACTTCTTCCGCCTCAGTCTGGTGCATCTGGCTCACCGCCATGTCGTGGCTGGACACCGTGCAAACCACGCCGCCAGAATAGCTGTAATTCGGTGGCTGCCAACTGAATGGGCTGTCGGTTGCCAACTGCTTCTGGTAGGTTGCCACCACAGCGCCAAACTGGTACGGCGGCAATTCATAACCGCCAGACTCGCTGTAATAGGGGTCAAGCGGCAACGGCCCGGCTGTGCTGGCGACGGCAAAAACAGCGTCAGCCTGTGGTGCCTTGGCGATGGTGCCAGCAGCGCCACGCAACACATTGACCGTGAATGTGGAGTTCTTCGCGTCGGTGCGCAGTGTCTGAATCAACACGTACTGCCCAGGCACAGTGACTTGCCAGCCATCCACGCCACCCAGAGCCTCTTGCACAAAAGCACCATCCTGAAACACCAAAGCCGACTGCGCAGCAGGGTGGCGGGCCGGGGCTGTCGTTGACTCGGACGTGACCAAAACTGATTCCATGTACTCAAGCCCGGTAATCAGGATTGGAATCAGCACCCGTGCATTCTCTGTGGCCGGCTTGGTCAGGTTCAGCACACCCTGCGCGTCCAGCAGATACTGAGAGGCATCCAGATAACTGGGCGAAAACACCAGCGCGCTATCCGTCAATAGCTTGCCACCGTCAGGCACCTGCATGTCCAGCCGATAGCGGTTCGCCTCAATGTGGGCCAGCGAAGCCCATTGCCATTTCAGCGCCGCCTTGACTGCTGCTGAATTGGATACCACAAGCTGGCTGCCGAGCGGCGCGCCCAGCGGTGGCGGCACCACATTTTCCACAAACCGATGTACGTGGATGGTTGCCCCTGCCGGAAATGGTGAGCCGCTAACCTCAATGGTATTAGCTGCTGTCGAATAACGGCCAACACGCCCATGCCCATTGGCGTGCAACAGCACCTGCTCACCGGGGTAGAGCCGGATTGTTGAGGCCAGCGTGGAGCCAGCACCAACCAGCGTACCCATGTAGGTGGCACCAATGAATTCCCACCTGTCCGCGACTGCACCTGACGGCAGAGCCAGCATGCTGCGCTGGCCGTGGTCGGTCGGCACACCAGACACCCGGCGCAGGGCGTTGTACTGGAGCGGCGACGGCAGCGTGTCGAACAGCAGCGCAGGCACACCCACGCCATCCTTGGGATTCCAGTCACTGGCCGGCGCAACGTCAGGCTCAGAGAACAGCAGCGTGATGGTCAGCAGCGTCTGCTGTTTCGGCACCGCGATTAGCGGTTCGTCCAGCTCAATTGTCGCATAGACGCCAGCGTCCGTACACAGATCAAGCACAGGATAGGCTTCCTGAAAGGCTGGTGCTTGCGCCACCACTTCCACTTCAGACTGACCAACACCGATTTCCGTGTATGCTCGGATAAGCGCGCCCACCTCCTTCACGCGGCCTGCCGTGAAGAAACGCGCTGTGGTTAGCGGCAGGCGTGCGCCGCCCAGCGTTGCCACCAAGTGCGCGGTGGCACCCGGTACTGACAGTTTGTCCATTTATAGGGCTCCGGCTGCGCCCCACGGCGACAGCTTTTTCAAAGTTACCCGCACCCCCACACCAAGCTGTGCAGTGGGGCGGCCAAAATCCATGTCCAGCTCGTTGCGGATTATCAGCTTGCGCAAGCGTAACTGGACGGGCTTGTAGCGAGTGACAACTTCCAGAACCCGCGCCTCCAGCGACTGGCCGGCCCGTGGTCGAGTGTTCACGCGCAACGAACGCAAGTTGATTTCAACGTCAACGTGGGTGGTCTTATACCACTCTCCGCCGTGCATAACCTTGGTGCCTAGCGGCTGTGGAAAGAACGAGCGGTAGTCTCTGGTGTACAGCGGCTTGGCCCGCACTGCTGTTCCCAACAAAAAGCCAACAAAGCGCACCCAGCGCGACGTGCCGGCCACCGACGACCACGCGGCAATCTGGTCTGGTAGATTGGCAATCCCCATGGCGTAAGGCGTCATGTCTGTCTCGAATGGGTGGCCCATGCGCGCCAGCATGATACGGTGGTCATCTTCAGTCACGGGCAAGCGTGCCATCCGCAACGTGTCATTCTTCGCAGCCCAGCCATCCAGCCATTCGGTCGCCACGGTGCCAATCGCTTTCCACCCCGGCTGCTTGCGCATGTCCTCTGGCAGCATGTTGGCCCAGCTATACGGTGGATTTTCCATCTTGGGCTGGAAGGTGGATACATCCATCGTTTCCAGCAGTTCGCGCATTTCCTCAGCAAATGCGGCTGCCCCGCGTCGGTCAATCATGGTGGTCATCGGCGCATCACCCGTTTTGTCCAGTAGGCTGTAACAGTCAGATTGCGCAGCACTGGATACTCGTTGCGGCGCAAGGTGCGCAGTTCCCCGGCTGTGAACTCGGCAGTGTCAACGGCGTCCGTCAGGCAGCGAGCGTAGTCCGTCTGGGTCAGGTTGCGCCCAAGCGAGCCACGACTGCGCCCATATAGAGCCAGCAGGTTGGCGCTGACTGCTGCCTTCGCTGCTTCAGCGTCTTGGTCAGGCCAGACATTCAACTCCACGTCCAAGTCAAACTCCACTGGCGTTGCCCACCACAGCTCGACTTCCTGCATCATAATCAGCGATTCAACGTAGGCCAGATAGCTGACGCGCTGCGCTTCTGATAGCGCAGTGCCATGCTTCGGCAACACGGCAATCACCAGCGTATTCATGTAAGCCGGGTGGTCGTACTTTTCACCGAATTCGGCCGCCAGCGTGGATTGGTCAAAGCACCGAGCATCTGCCACGTTAATGGCGTTCGACAGCTTAGAATCCAAGGCTTCTTGTGTGGATGGTCGCTCACCCTCACGGGCAGCCAGCGGCGCATCCAGCCGATAATTCTCCGGGTCAGGTTCATCCTCACCGTACTGTACGGCGGTCAGTGTGCGCCCGGATACTTGAGCAAACGTTGAAACGGTCACGTCCAGATTAGCCACAGTGCGGTTCGACTTGGGGCCGTCCACCAGCGTGTACGTCACGTCAATAACGTCGCTTTCCTTGGGGCGCTTGCCGTAGTTTCCCACACCAAACACAATGTACGCAGTGCCAGACGGCGTGGTGCCTTCCAGATAAACCTCATCACCCTTGCCGTACTCGAACAGCGGCTTGGTTGCCACCTCCCAAATCTTGCCGTTGACCTTCACGACTAGATCACGGTCGCTGATCTCGAAGTTGGAAAAGGGAAGCTCGATGCGCTCATACACGCTTGAGTTCTTGATGTTGAAGCGTACGCTGTACACCGAGCCGGCGTAGAGCAGCAGGCTGCCGTTCTCCCCGACGTGAGTCTGCCCGACCGGAAAGAACACTTCTGAGCGATTGTAGAATTGCCGACCATCCACGTTGAACGTTGTGAAGCGCGGAATCTCCAACGTGCCCTTGCCCGACTGTCGGAATAGCTCTGCCGCCACGACTGCCGGCTGCTTGCGGGCCAGCCGAATCCCGGACGAATAGGCGAACGCCCGCAAAGAACTGGCACGTCGGGCCAGTACCCCGGTGGATTCGCGCAGCGCCGTCTGATAGCCGTTGACAATCCGTTCCTCTGCATCCGCCATTGCCGATGCCACGATGTTGCCGACTGATAGCACGTTAGGTGCGCTGGTGATGCCGGCTGTAAAGAATGCGTCTACCCACAGCTGCTTGATTTCTGCATTATCCATATTCACTCCACGCAAAAATGGGCGCAGTTGCGCCCATTTTGCTTGTTCACCTTATTGCACGCGCAACATCACCATGCCAGCGGAAATGTCACCAAAGCCTTGCACAACAATGTTTCCATGCTCCGTGTGCGCTGCCGACTGACCACTGAACCACGCTTCTTCTGCCAGAGATTCAAACGTATCATCCAGCCCCAGCGCAGCAACCGAGAAGGGCGGACGCCAGCCTGCTGCCTTGGCCTGCTGGTTAGCGAACACCACGCAACCGCTGGCGTCAACTACGAACACAGGGAACGGCGTGACGTTAAGCGAAGTCTGCAAGGGGGCTTCGAGCATGTCAACCAGCAGATCACGCATCACGACGTGAATCGTTGATTCCTTGACACCAGTCACCCGCACAGACTGCATTTCCACGTACTTCTTGTTACGCAAGCGATACATGGCCGGCCCCAAGTGCTGGCCGGCGCGCAAAGCCGCCAGCCGATTGGCAAGCAGCACATGGTAGCTAGGATGAATCATGTCACTGAGCTTGGTCACACTTAGCGACTGCAACAGCGTGTTAGCTGCTGTGTTGGCGAACGTCACCACGTTATTCTCATCAACCGACAGAATGCCAACAGGCACATTTGCCAGCATGCGGTGATAGTCGTCGCTGGTAGCCGGCTGTAGCGAAATCAGGCAGCCGCGATAGTCCGTCTTGTCGGTCAGGGCAGTCAGCGACACGCTGTATGGCACGTTATTCAGAAAGTCTGGGTAGCAGACACTGGAACGCTCTTTGGCGCAGGTCAGCTCACGCTGCTGGATTGCCTCCCAGAACTTATCGGTCGGAAACTCCAGCGTGCCACCCAGCAGGTCTTTGGCCAGCACGTTAGCGTACACAATGACGCCTAGTCGGTCGGTCAGCAGCAATGGTGTGCGCAGGGCATCCAGCGCCTCACGTAAAAAGATGTTGGACTTGGGCGACAGATCACCAAGGGCAGACGGAACACCAACATACGGGTAGCGCGGGTCAGCCGACTGTGTGACGTTCAACTGCATGGTGCCTGACGCATGTTGGATGTGGAACACTGCAACCTCATCACCAGAAGGCAATTGGTCAGGGTCAACGTGGTCAAGCTGCAAGCCAGACGCAAGGAAAGCAGCGTTGCGATAGACCAGATTGCCAGCCTGGCTTAGAAAGCACATGGGGGCCGGCAGGCTGTCTGCCACCGTAACCGTTGCCAGCAGGTTGAAATCCATGACTTGACAATGGGCCAGCACCGCCCCGGCGTAGAGGCCTGCGACAATCTGCAACGGCGGTAGCGTGCCGTCGTGGAACGTGTCAGAGAAATCCGACTGTTCAAAGTGAAAGGCCAGATAAGCATGCAAGACACTCTGCACCATGACTGGGACAAATACAGTGGAATCCACTTCAGCTTGCAGCAAGGCGTGGCGCGTGCTGGTATCCTCCAGAAACTCAGTGAACTGCACTGCTGGCTCACCGCGTGCCAGCTTGCCAAACACCTGCGCTGCTGTCGGCTCCACCAGTAACATTTGCGGGACTTTCCCGAACATGCCTGTCGGGTGGTTGCCGTACAGCCAGCCCTCATTCACACTGACTGGCACCACGCTGACATCCAGCGCACCAGTGTTGCGGGCCACTTCTTCCACCAGATGATTGGCGACGTGCAGAGACTGTGCAGTGTTGGGGCTATTGGTGATGTCCACGGCGTACTTGGAAATGACCTGATACACAGAGCCGGTGATTTCGCGCTGACGCAAAAAGCGGGTTCTTGCGGTCACGTCGTGTAGCGTCACCCGCGTGTTGCGCACCGTGTCACCAACTGTGACCGGCATCACCCGATACTCCACATAGCGCACGGTGCCAGCGGCTGTGCGGAAACGGAAGGTGCCTTCGTCGCCGGATAGATCAAGCTGGGACAGATCAGTGACGTTTCCGATTAGCTGATGCGCTTCTGGTGTTGACGCCACCACGCGCCCGCCCGGTTCCGCCAGCAGCATGGCCTCATGCAAGTGAGCGTGGATGTCCGGGCTGATTGCAACTGCTTCCGGTGGCTGCGATGCCAGTGCTTCTAGGCGGGTCGCAATGTTTTGCAGATTATGCACCATCTCGTTGCCCCTTATCTGCACGGCCCACGGCGTGCATCATCAATGCTGCGTTCATGGATGACGTGTGGTCACGTTGCGCGTCGCGCAATTGTTCCAGCACCTTCTCAATGGCTTCCAGCGCTCGCTCCAGCGAAGACACAGCATCCTTGTGCTCACCAGACAGCGACAGCGCGGCTTTCTCGAAACCGTTCGCCAGATCAACCACTCGCTGTTCATACCAGCCGCGTTCCGACGCCACACGCTCCAGCAGCGAGTCTGTGGATTCCTGCTGCATGCTAAGCATTTTGGTGGTCAGCTCATCCACTTTCGCCAGCAGGGCATCCCGCTGCGCAGTTACAGAATCCAGACCGGCCTGCGCCTGCTGCGCCTGCCGGCGTGCAAAGAACGCACCGACCATAGCCAGTACAATAACCTCCAGAAACAAAAGGGCGAGCGTTGATGTCGGCCCGCCCCCCAGAACTGTTTCTGCTGCCTTCACTACCAAGTCAGTGCCTGCCTTTTCAAGGTCAGCCATCGCTTCCCTCCCCTAAAAACCAAAAAATTGCCGGGTGGTTAAGCGGACGCCTTGCGAATCTCGGCAGCAATGACTTCGGGGATGCGAACGCCGGCCAGATCAAAGAACTTGCGTGACGTGCCAGGGTCTACATAGTTGATAACGGCGGTGCGCCACGTCACCACACCCTTGTTGAAATGACCAAGCTCCTTACCGACTGCCAGCATGGCATCTTGGAATTCTTTCTCGACCAGCTTTGGGTCAAAGTAGTCGTGCGAGTTCTTTTCACGATTGTACGGCCACGCTTCCAGCAGACGCAGTGCAATGCCGGTGCCTTTGGCGTGGCGAAACTTGTGCAACGTGTAATCCTGTTCGCCAGAAATCTCCTTCAGGTGCTTGTTCAGCACTTGAGCGGTGATGCGCCGGCCCTTGCCTTCTCCTGCCCGGACTACCCACAGAAAGTCCTCACCGTTTTTGTCAGCAATGGTTTTCAACAGGGCAATGGTGTTAGCAGATTTACCTACATATGGGTAGCTTCCGCTAGTAGAACTGGTATGCCCCGCCCCGGCCATCGGGATGTAATGGTGCTGAGGCTGATTGTCCTTACCGGGGTACTGAACTTCTACAGCACCTGTCAGCACTTTTTTGGTTTCACGGTCAAAGCGAGGATTATTGATGGTAACGTGACTGGCCTTCCACACGGTCAGCCCAAACGTTTCCTCCCCACCAGTGTTACCAACCCGGTGCCCAGACCGGCACGCCACCTGATACACCACTTCCAGCATGACGTTCAGCAGGTGCTTTTCGGTCAGGTCTTTTTCTTGCAGGATACCAGCAACGTGAATGCCGGAGCGCCACTTCTTCTGTAGGCGCGGAATGTCGGCAATCAGGCGGTAGATAACGTCAGACTTGTGCTGCTTGCGTGAAGCAATATAGTCCTTCGTGTAGTAGGGTGTTTCGCCTTCTTCGTCGCGGTGCTCTAGCTGCGGATGGTAGACTTTGAAGTACCAGCCAAAGCCGGCGTCCAGCGCCCGTTCCGGCGTCCACTCGACATTCAACTCCACCCGTTTGCCAACTTCTGGAATCGGCTTGTCCAGTGCCATGTCACCTTGCAAAGTGAACAGGTCAAAGGCCGAATTCATGGCGGCTGGCACCGAATCGTTGAATAGCACAGGCAGGCCAATCTGCCGGAGTTGCGCCGCCACTTCCGCCACTGGCAGGTGCTTGCCACCACAGATACGCATGACTGCATTCTGAATGTTGGTGTTCAGGCGCTTCATCAGCGTCTGGTAGCTGGCAAAGCGAATGCCGTCCGCTGCCTTGGCCCGAGTCTTTTGCTCCTTGGTCAGCAGCAGGCCAGTCTCGCCCAAATCTTCGTCCGGCAGCAGTTCAGCAGCAACATCCTTCGCTTGATCGTACAGCGTATTGTCAATAATGACCGACTTGTTCTTAGCCACCTGAGCGGCTACGTCCGGTGCGTCACGGGCCAGTAGCTTTTCCATGGCTTTGCGTGTTGCGCCCGGAATCCCCTTGTCCAGTGGCTTGCGCTCGTACATCGCCACCGCATACGCAACCAGCTTCAAGGTGAACTTGCTGGCCGCCGGGTCTAGGGCTGCTGACTGCGACACGCGCTGAAAGAAGTTGTAAATCTGTGGGTCGTTCACCCAGCGCCGCAAAGCGTCTAGGGAGTTTGACGCGAGCTGTGCCGCCAAAATCCGCATCTGCTGCACGCCACCCGACATGCCCAGCGTCGTCATGAATTCGTCAGCCTCTTGTAGGCGCTTCATCAGGTTATCTAGTTCAGCTTCTGTCCGTGGCGGGCGCAGCAGAATCGTCGTAAACGCTAGGTTGAATTCGTCGTGCCCCTTAAGGCCAGTACCGCTAGTGCTAATCATATCGCCTCCTGTAGGCTTATTAACCAAAAAAGGCCCGTCAGTATTGCTCTGACGGGCCTTTTTACGTGGTGTCGCCGGGTTAGGACACGTCGAACACAATGTTACCCAGGCCAGCGTGCGACGTTTCGTAGACGAAGAATGGGATGACTTCGCCGTTGAATACGATGTTCACGGTGTCCGGGACGTACACGTCTGCGCCAACAGCGTCAGGGTTTGCTTCCCACCCGCCCACCATGCCGTTGGTTGCGTCCGTGAAAGTGGCGTGGCCCCAGCTCGCCGGATACGAGTAGTAGCACTTCTCACCAGCGCAAGCCGTGAAGGTGATGCGGTTGGCGCGTTGCGGTTTCGGGGCGCGTTGCAGCTGCAAGATGAATTCCGGCGTGCGCATGCCAGCAGCGCCCTTGCCGTAGTATGGGAAGATGGCGGCTTCGCCGACAACAGGTTCCACGCGAATATCCTTGTAGGTGGAGATTTTGGTTGTGCAATCTTCCGAATAGATGTAGGCTTCCAGACGGAAAGTGGTTGCGCTTGGCATGGCGTTGGTATCCAGCAACATATGAGTGCCGGTGTAAGAACGCTGGTTGGATGCAGAGAACTTGGCGGCAGTGCGGTCGGCCAGTGTCCATGTGCCAATGATCTCGTTGTCCACATAGCTACCATCGCTATAATGCACGCGCAAGAAATAACGCTCATTGGTGGACAACGAGGACAGCGAATCCGGGCCAATGATTTCCAGCATGCGCTTGACCAATGGCTTGGTGCCTTTCAGAACCACGTCTTTGGTGGCGGTCAGCTGCCCGAAGCGCGGGTGCGTGTAACGGCCAGTGATGCGCACACGCTTATCGGCTGATAGCTGGTTCGGCTTCAGGCGCAGCGTGGTCGGGTTGGGGCGGGATTCTTCCGTGTAGCTCGCATCGGACAATTGCCAGACCGGGCGCACTGCCTTTTCGCTGCCACCTGATGCGCGCTTGATCTGCATGTAGTAGTCACCAGACACTGCATCAGGAGAAGTGGGGTCAATCAGGTCAGGGCCAACAATGGCGACACTGGCGAGCGTCGCGTCCGAGAAGTCCTGTTCAGCAATCACGCAGGCCACGGTGGAGAAGGCGTTTTCGTCCTTCTCGGCATCGTAGCTGGACAGCACCAGCATCTGACGCGGGGCGGAGCTGACCACCTTGCGGATGACTTGGCCATTGAACCAGTAGTCACCGATTTCCATCGTCAGCGGCTCAGCGATGCCACAATACATTCGTACCACAGTGTGGTTGACCAGCACCGGGAACATGATTGGCGAGTCATCCAGATCATCCTGAATGCGCTTGCTGCGTTCCAGTTCGCGCAGCTGCTCGATTAGGATCGAGAGTTTATCTTTCATTACAACTCCTTAAGAATTGAGTGCTGCACACAGGGCAGCGCCTGTACGGCTCTAAGCAAGCAATAAATTACAGAATTGCTGTGACGGAGCCGCCAGTTTCCGCGTCGAATAGGGCCAATCTGGCCTGTGAGAAGCTACCGTCGCGGGTGAGCGTGGATGCTGAGCGCAGGCACACCAAGCCAGCCGACGCCATTTTCAACACGTCGTTGACTTCGCTGACAATGATGTCCAGCGCCATTTCAGTGTTCAGGATTGGCTCGAAGATAAGCTGTCTGGTGCTAGGCACCTGTAGCGCCGGCAATGATTCACGGATGTAGCCATCGCCCAACACCATGCGCACCTGCTGGGCCAGTACCCCCGGCCCGCTGACCAGCTCCAGTGCGCCGTCACCAGAGTAGTTCCACGCGAAGTCAGTCGTGCCAGAGGCAGCCGGAAGCGGCGGGGCCAGTGTTGTTTTGCGGTCGGATTCAGGCAGCTGCATTACGCACCCACACCGAGCGGTGGAATTGGCAGCGGGGTGTACGGAACCACTGATAGCCCGCCGTAGACAGTAAGACCGCCTTTGGCGTGTAGCTCGCAGCCGCCGCGAAAGTCCATCTTGCCTCGGCCTTCAAACACGATATTCAACTCTGCGCCAGAGTAGACGTGAAAGCCACCAGCAAACTTGTGCATGATGCTGCCTTGTGGGCTGCGCACGTAGATGTCGCCGGTCTGCTCGTTGACGAAAACCAGCACGCCTTTTTCCGAGGCGTACACAATCTTGCCATACTCGCCCACGTAGTCGCAGCAGGGAGGGATGGTGTCCTTAGTCAATGGGTAGTGCTGCCAAATGACGTTGCTTTCGTCAATCATGAACACTTGAACCAGTTGCTCCTTCTCAGGCGGATAGAGCGAAGCAACGTTCTTCGTAGAGCCACCATTCGGGCGTAGCACCACGGGTCTGGCCCACGGCAGCAGATCAATAGCCATGCCGTCCGTCTTGCCAGGGATATGCACTCGGATGCGGCCTTTGCCGTTAGTCTGCTTCACAATGCCGTCCACCCAGCGGTTGAAGCCGGCAGCACCATCACCAGATAGCGGGGTTGACTCGGAATAGGGGGAATGGGATTGCATACAAGCTCCTTAAATCTGTGCAGGTCTGGCGGTGGTCTGCCGAATGGTGTTGCGCACCAGCAGCAGCATTTCGCAATAGTGAGAGCCGGCCAGCAGCCTGCCCTTGGCAACCACAAGGTACTTGCCTGAGCGCTGGGTCAGCCGGGTATCTGCCTGATTGACTGATTCCTCCAGCTCCACCAGATCAAACAACTGGGCCACCGTCTGCACCGGAACCAGCACCGCAATGAACTGCGAGTAGAGCGCCAGATTGCGGGCATTCTGATAGACGGCCTTGTAATAGTTCTTGTGGACATCCTCATCGTCAATGAACGGGAAATAGCGAACCCGCGCCTCCCCGACATCCTCTTTCACGTTACGGCTCATGTACAGGTGGGTGGCCCCAACCTTTTTGGCCTGCACTTTCTTGACGTTTGACGTACCACTGAACTGGGGAATGAATGAGTTGTAGCCATAGTTGAAGTCTGCATTCGTGATGCCACTGGTGTTGCAGCCCCGGTCTTGCTCACAGATGTAGTTCGGCAGGTCGCGCTTAGGCTGCACGTTCCCCAAAATGAAGCGGCACACTGGCTTCTGGCTAAACAGCACCGGCAGGTTGCGGTAATGCAGCGTCTTATCCTCGGCAGTGACAGCCATTGCCATGACCGACTGCTCATTGATGTAGCCGTGGGCGCAAATCTTCTTGGCGAATCCCATGTTCTTGCGCGACAGGTTGCGCCATATCTGGCTGTCGGTGGTCTGGTCACACTTGTAGGCCAAGCCACAGTGCGCCGCCACCTGGCCAATCATGTCAGCCGACGTGGCGCGGGCGGCGAAATGGTGGACTTGCGAGTAGTACCGTGGGTGATCTAGTACGCACATCCAAACGTTCGTGTGGTCGCCGGCCCCTTGCCTGTTGCTGCTGATCGGGCCAATTACCCGAAAGTTCATCTCGCGTTCACGGTCGCCGTCGATGCGCTTGGCGGTGATAGTGATTAGCGTACCCTCGGCTACCTGATTGGTTTCGTGGGTAGCTGCCCTGCTATCACGCAAGGACAGCTCGGCAAACGGCAGCCCATAGTCAATGGCCCGCTCCACAATCTTGATGGAGTTCCACACGTTGGTGGACGCTGGCAACGGCTCACCGTTGACCAGCACCCGAAACTCGACTTGATCCTTGACGCCCGAAGTCATATCTCGACAATCTCCCCTTCAAAGCCAGTCGCGTTCACGTCCACCACAGTGTTAAGGCTCTGCGCGTCCACCGCATCCAGATCGGACTTGACAGGAATGCGGATGGCGGTGTTTGGCACAAAGTCATGGGCCGAACACAGCCCGTTGTATAGCATCAGCACTTTGGCGTACTCCACGCTTCCGAAGAAGCGGGCAGAGATGGCACCGGGCCGATAGGCGTAAGCGGCAGGAATGCGCCAGACGAAGTAGCGCGCCCGCAAGCAGCCGTCAATGGCTGGGGTCAACGGGTCTAGTCCGTACTCATCCTTGATGTATAAGCGGTTACTGTGCATGGGTCACACCAGATACTGCGCGCCAAGGTTGGCGGCTTCCTTGGCAGCAGAGCCAGCAGCAGCCACCACTTCCACACCAGCGGCCATCAGCGAGCCAAACGACGAAACGTGCATGATTTCGGCCAAATCCTGTCGGGTGGTCACAAAGTACGTCTGGAACTCCACGTCAACCCGCACGTTGATTGGCACCGACTTGTTGCCAACATAGACGGCATTGATGATGTTGACGTTCGCGTTGCGAAGAATTACCTTCTTGAACGCCAGCATCCGCCCGATGTAAATGTCGATGATGTCACCTTGCAGAGCCGACAGGATGCCTGCCTCTTCCCCAAAAATGGTTGACGGCAGGATGGTTGGGCCGGGCGCGTGGAGCATGCCTGTTGGCAGACCCAGCCCCGGAATGTTCAAAAACTCATATGGTGCAGCCAAGGCAGCCAGAAAGTAGCCAGGCACCCAGCACTCAAGCGGCGGGGAAAAGGTGGCGCGGAAATCAAACGACAATTGCAGGTGCAGTGGCGAGGTGCCGCCCCAGACTGGTGCGGTCAGATACTTGTTGAACTCGGTCAGGCCAGTAGTCGTGGAAATCAGGTCACGCATGCTCTCGCTTGTGATGCCCCGGCCCAGCCCCGGCTGACCGTTGCGGTTGCCCCACTCGCCAATGGTGCCGCCCTTCTCGTTCCAGTTACCGTCAATCTGAAAGTTGATTTCCTGTGGTGTGTGGGCAAGCAGCGTGACGCCGTTGACTGATGAGTCAGTGGACTTCACGCGAATGACGGTCTTGTATTCGTCAGGCACTGCATTGGTGATTGCGCCGTAAATGCCACCGGCTAGGGACGGCAGCCCAGTGCTGAACATACTCATATCATCCCCTCCCTAGAAGAAGTGTTTCGTAAGCCGCGTTGACGGTCAGCTTGAAGTCGTCAATGGTCACAGTGCCACCCATTGGTGATTTTGCGCTGGATGGTAGTGGAGGCTCGGTGCTGGCCACGGGTGCTGGTGTGGCCTGACTATCCAGTAGCGCCTGCCCGGTCGCTTCCGACATTGGCCGGATTGGCACAGCTCCCACATCTGTAGTGGTGGCCGGCGCTGTGGAGTTGGCTGTCACCGTTGGGTAGTTGGCTTGTGGCTGCGCTGGGCTGCTGCTACCCATCCAGCCAGAGACTTTGCTGAGGGCGCTGGATACACCAGAAGCGATAGACGGCGCAGCCCCTAGCGCCTGTTGCACCAATGGCGCATAGCGGGACTGCCCAAGCGCTTGCTGGGCCAGCGTAGGCAGACTGCCTAGCACCGCCGGGGTGCCTGAGCCCAAGCCGGGGATAGGGCTGGTGGCTGTGCCGGCCACGCCCGCGTTCGGGTTGAAGCCTGGCGTCATGCCAGCAGGAAGGCCAGTAGTCAATCCTGCCGGTAGCTTGCCGACCACACCAGCGTTTGGGTTGAAGCCCGGCGTTAGCCCAGCTTGTGTTGGGACGCTGCCTGCAATTGACGGCAGACCCTGTAGCCAGTTTGGCGCTTTCTTCAGCGGTGCCCCGATAGCTGCGCCTGTGCTGCCGCCATATTTCTCTAGCAAAGAACCCACCTTGGCAGCGCGGGCCACATACTTTTGCGGGTCGATGTTGATGCCAGCGGCTTGCAGCACAGCCTGCGGGAACTGACCAAACGGAGTGGACAGTGTTGTGTTGCCGCCAATCGTCGTTGCCATGGCAGAGATACTTGGGGTAGCTGAAGCGGTCTGGCTCGGTGCCGCGCCGGCCACCGGCTGACCATTGGCTGTGGTCACACCCGGAATTGCGCCAAGCTCCTTATACATGTCATCCATCATGCGGGCAGTATCCGCGTCAACTTCTGGTGCGGTTGGCGCGGTCGGTGCTTTTGGTGGCGTCAGCGTAACAGCCCTACGCACGGATTCCTTGGCGGCTGCTTGCTGGGCTGGGTTGCCGCGTGACCAGTCAGTTACAGGCGTTGCTTTTGGCGCTAACTTGGCTTTCTTGGTGCTGGTTGGCTTGGTCTGTGTGGCAGTGGACGGCGCAGTGGCAGTGGTTGTGCTTGCTGGAGCCGTACCTGTTGGTGCTACAGCAGGCGTGGCACTTGCAGTGGCAGTTGGTGTGCTCGGCGTGGTGGCCGGCTGCGCGGCTGGTGTGCTAGGTGCTGTTGCAGGTGTGGCTGCCGCGACTGGTGCCGTGGTGGCGGTCTTGGTTGCACTGGCTTGGGGAGCAGTCGGCTGCGCTGCGGTGGTTGCCGGTACTGGCTTACCTCCTGTGCTGGCGTCTGCCACCTTCGTGTCAGTCTTGGCAGGGGTAGTCCCTGCTGTTGCCGGCTGTGCGGTGCCGGGCGTGGTTGCTGTGGTTGGGGTGGCTGTGCCGTCCGCTGGCTTTCGGGCTACTGCCCGTAGCGTCTCAGGGTCAGTGCCTTTGGCTAGTAGCAAGGGGTCAACACCCCGCAAGCCAATGCCGGCAGCCTCGCGTGACTTCTTCCATTGTTCCAGCGGAATGGTGGACACGCCCTTGCCACTGGATGCCTGTGTGATTTCCAGCTCACCAGTTTTTGGGTTGCGCACAGCCTGCACAATGTGGTCGATGCCACCGTAGTTCTTGCCACCGTTAAGCTGGTCACTCTTGGCGTTCTTGTGATCCTCGCCAATAATCATGCCTTCTTTGATTCCGCCCGGAGCCAGCAGCTCCTCTTTGGAATACTCCTTGCCGGTGGCCTTGCCGATGCCACGGATTTGTTCAGCTGAACTGGTTTGCAGCAGCGCCTTATCCTGCTTGGAAAACACTGGCTGGCCCATAGCGGTATTCATGGCATCCATGGTAGTGGTATTCAGGTGAGCAACGTAGCCGGAACAGTCAATTGTACCTTTCTTGATGTTCTTGGCGCTGTACTCATATTTAGTACCAAGGGCGTTCTGCATCTCTTTATACATAACGTCATTAGCGTTCTGCACAAGGTTTTGCCCAATGCCGGCCATCTGTCGTGCGGGGGTGACTGACTTGGCGGTAGCGAACCCTTCTTGTCGCACACCAGTGCCATCCTTGCGAGTAACACCAGATACGGATTCTGGGGCAACGGTCGTGCCGGCCACTGTCACCAGATTGCCGTTTGCGTCACGCTTGGCATCTTGCGCCTTGGGGTCATATTGCAGATTCAGCAAGCCTTCGTCATTGGCAATCTTCTTTAGCTTGTCCATGCGGGGATTGGCGCTGGCTGCTGCCTGCTTATTGGAGCCAAGCAATTCCTTGCGGCGCACTTCCACCGCCGTGTCCAGATACTTCTTCTCGGTGATGACGTTGCCGTCTGCGCCAACGTCACCAATGACACCACCTAGCTGCTTGGTTGTCTTAGATACCACCTTGTCGGCTTTGCCCTGCACCGCGTTATCGAATAGCACCTGTGACGCTGCCACTGACTTGGCTCTAATGCGCTTCATCAGCTCATTGGCCTTACCGCCGTATTCTGTGGATGCTACGCTATTCTGTGCATCCTGCATGGCCTGCTCTTTGCCGGCCCCTTTCAAGGCAGCCTGCAAGTCCTTGTCACCACGCATAGCAGCGACGTTATTGCTCATGATTGCGTCTTTGGCACTGGCAATCTTCTGGTAGTTGGCGCTGGACTTATCACCAGTATCCAGATACTTCTGAATAACCTTCTGAAAGTTGCCATACTTAGAGTTGAATTGAATCTTGCCGTAAGCAATGTTTTTAACGTCATTCAAGTTCAGTGCGCTGTAGCCCGCCGCGCCGGATTCCTCTTTGGCAGTGAACGCGCCAATCGCTGTGCGTCCACCCATAGTACCCTTGGCAGCTGCCCAGCCCTCCTTGGCTGCTGCTACGGTGCGGTCAATCACGCCACCCTTTGATGAACCGGCAATGTCGCGGGCACCAGTCGCAACGTCAGCGGCAGTTTGAACGCCAGTCTTGACAGCTTCGGCGGTGTTGGTCACGCCACGCCCGGCGCTCGCCAGCGTGTTGCCGACCGCATTAGCACCAGCGGCCAGCGCGCCGGACAGCTTCGGGAAGGTATCGCTGAACCAGTCTTTCGCCTTGTCGAAAAAGGACTTATTCAGCGACGACACTTCGGTGTTGGTCTGCACGGTGGAATCGGCTTGGCGCTTGGCGTGCTTTTCCACAGCAGATAGAGAAGCATCCAGCTTGTCTGGAATCACAGCGAGTGCAGACACGTCAGCCCGCACAGCGGTGCCGGCAGCCTTAATGAAGTTGGCCTGCCCCGGCAGCGCGGCGGCAGCCGTCTTGACGACATCCGGTGAGGCCGGCAGGCCAGAGCCCTGCTTTTCCAGATACGGCAGGCGCAGTAGATAGTCAGGGCTTTTCAGCTCACCGTGGCTGGCCTCTAGGCTGGCAGCCAGTGCTTTCTGCTGCTGATTGTACACGCCAAGCTCAGTGCCGGCCAGCCGCTGTGCCTTGATCTTGTCGGCATCCAGCGAGCCAATAGACGAACCAGCAGCAACCAAGGGCTGCCAATTCTTCGAGAACGTCATCGCGCCGGCCATTGGTGTTTGTGCAGCAGCAGGTGCGTTGTCAACCTTGGTGGGCGGGACGGATGCGGGCGGTGTGCGGTCGGCAAGATACTTCGTTTCATTGGCAATGCGGTCGGCAGCCGCTGCGTTCGCCAGATTGTCCATGAACAATAGCCGCCCACCGCCTTCAATGCCACGGCCTACGCCAGATATCATCTTTTCGCCAAGGGACATTTTCTCCCAATTGGCGTCGTCCTGCTTGGTGTCCACAGGTGCCTTGCCGACACCTAGCGCGCCAAAGCCGCTGTCAATCAGCGCACCACCTGCCGCCAGCACAGCGCCACCAGCCACCAGCTTGCCGGCTGTTCCAGCATACGGGGCTGCGCGAGCCAGTAACCCACCAGTGCGAGCTGCGCCCGCTGTCTCGGCCACAGTGCCGGCTGTACGCCCAGCGTAACGGTACTTCTTGCCACCCAGCAAATCGCCGGCAGCCTCCACTGCGCTGCCTAGTAGCGACGGCTGGTTAGCCTGGGCCTGTGCCTGCTGGGCCGCCAGCATTTTCTTCTGGAGCTTAGCAGCCTCCTGCGCGGCCAGCTTGTCGCTGTAGTCCTTGCGGTGCTGAGCGGCGCGCTGGTTGACCTGATCTAGTTCTTCCTTACGGCGCTGGGCGGCTTCGGTCAGCTTATACTTGCGTTTTTCGGCAGCCTCGGCCCGCGCCTCCCGCTTGGCTTCCGTCTTGGCCGTCGTCGCCTCGTTTGGATTGCTGGCCGGCGCAGGTGTGGCTACTGGGGTTTCTGGTGTTGGTTGCGCGGGCGTCGGTGCGTGTGGTGGCTGTGGAGTTGCAGCCGCAACAGGTACTTCAGCCGGTGCAGGTACTTCAGCCGGTGCAGGTACTTCAGCCGGTGCAGGTACAGGTGCGGCTGCTGGCGCGACAGCTTCCGACACAGGTGGCGCTGCTGGTGCTACCACCGCTGGTGTGGGTGTTGATGCGGTTGGCGGGGGCGGCACAGCCGCTGCTTCTGGATTCAGAGGCACCCGCTTTGCGATGGCCCGAGACAGCGCAGCCACTTCTGACTTAACACCTTCCACCGCGTTGACAATGCGGCGGTCGTTAAGCTCGGTCTGCACTTCCACTGCCAGTTCAGGATTGGCCTGCTGCGCCACTTCGGCCAGCGCCTGAACCTCGGCTGCTTCCCGGTCAGTTTCCACAGAGTGCTTACTCTGCACTTCCGGGGCGGCAGCAGCCAGCGGCATGTGTTGCGGCGGCGCAATGATTGGCCGGGCCGGGCGCTCGCTAGTCTGGACTTTCTGGTCTAGCGCCGCGATGGCCTTGCGCAAGTCATCCATATCCTTCATGGACTTCTTCGTGAAACGCGGCCAGTCCTCGCGTAGCTTTTCAACGAGTGTTGCTTCGTTCTGCGCCGCCCGGTGCCACTCCCCGAATTCCTTGGCAGTGCCGTCGCCGCCAATCACCGGCAGCTTGCTGTTCAGTAGATGGTAGATACGCTCAAGCCAGTCGGCTGTTGCGAACTCACCACGCGCCTTAGCCAGGATGCGCATGTCGCGCCGGATGAAACGCAAGTCAGTGTTGGATGATAGGATATTCTCCAGCAGCGACAGCATGCGGGCGGCGGCGTCGGTTTCGGCCTCTGGAAATAGAGAAGCCCGCGAACTCTCCACAATATCATCGAGAGAAGGCGGGCCAATTGTCGTTTTTGCCATTTGCACCTCACAGGATTCTGATACGATCAACCTTCAACGGTATCTCGGCCACGATAACATCAGAGGATGAACCGTAAGTGTGCGCTTGCTGCCCTTGAAATGAACAGTTTAGGCACAGCACTGTTTTTGCCACCTGCATTTTTGCCGTATCCAGCAGAATGATTGCAATATCGTGCTTGTAGTCAATAGGTAGGCCAAAGAACCCGTCATCATTGACGATGGCCTGTGACCACTTCTCCAAACCCTTGGCTACCGTGTACTGGTAGTTTTCGGGAATGGAGATGGTCAGGTCTGGTGCGTCGTAGCTTTCCGGGAAGTTCAAGGTGGTTGCAGCCGCTTGGTGCTGCCCAAACGAGATGGTGCGAAACGGCACAGATACTTCATTCGTCCAGAGGGATGGGAGCCCATACGGCAACCACGGAATGTAGTATCGGCAGGAAATGGCGGGATCACCGAATTGTGCAATGGCCTGATTTAGCGTTATCACTCAAGGCTCCTGATATGTATCGTCCAAAATTCCGGACATCATACCCGGCCCCGATTAGTGCGCATGTCGGTCTTGCGGGCCTGCTGCTTGTTCTTGCGGGCCTTGGCTTCTTCCTCTGCCTGCTTGACGGCCAGCGAATGCATGATGAGAAACGACGTGGCCGGCATGTCCAGAGATACGTGTTCATCCTTCAGAAACCGCATCATCTGCACCAGATTCTCGGCAGTGTACTTAGGGCACGAACGCTGCTGGTGCCAGGCGAAGAACGAACTTGCGTTCAGCGCCGCACTTGCTGCACCGAACCTTCGTTTCCTCCTTGACACCATACCGCCCTAGGGTACGGTCATACCCTAGCCCGGTCAGCAGCAGTTCGCTGTTCCCCTTTTTCATCAGGTTGTCGTACTTCTCACGCAACGAATAGCCGTGCTTATACCACAGGGCTGCCCGCCAGATGAAAAGTTCCTCTGGGTTGATGGTCATTTTCGGCTGCTTGGGTGGCGTCGGCTCCACGTCAATCAAGCCACGTAACCACGCCTGCTTACCGATTTCATACTCGGCAAAGCGGGCCGAATAGTCCGACCACAGCGCTGACTGTTCTTCCAGATGCACGTAGTCCTCGTAGATGGACATGCGCGGCAGATCAAAGTCCTTGTGCATCTCGGAATATGAAAAGCCCAGCACCGCGTCAGACAGTCTGGTGATGTAGATGTTTTCGGTTTTCAGCTCCGTTAGGTTGACGTGACCACAGCCCGGATAGTGCATGCCGCCCGCGTCCACGTCAGCGCATTGCCATTCCATCGTGTGGGGTGAGCGCGGGTAGGACAGCGAGCGGTGCATGTACAAAATGACCATGGCGTCTGCGATGGTCAGCTCCAGCGCGTGTTGCGGCCAGACGGTGGCGTCAAGCGCAGACATAATGTGCTCGGGCGAGCCGGTGTGCGCCCAGCGCGCTGCCTTGAACAGATCATTCAGCGAGAACGGCGACATGTACAGAACCTTGTCCTGATACGGCCCAAAGTCGGACGGCAGCAGTTCAATCTCCTGCCACTCGCGTGCTTGGTCTTTGACCTTTGGCGTCAAGGCAGGCGGTTGGCGATACGGGGGCAGCACCGTCGGATTGAAGCCATCCAGCTTGTTTACATAGCGCTGGTCAGGCTGGTCAGGCTGAACGTCGAACTTCTCCCGCGAAAAGTTCAGGTTCGTTGTCTCACCGCGTGAGCCAGAGTCCCGGCCCATTTGGTATACGTCGCGCACCGACTTCGCTTCTGGTGGCGGTGCATATTCTGGGTCGTGGTCACTGTCGAACAGGTGGCGCACGTTGTCTGGCTCAATCTCAGGCCCTGGCGCGGGTGTGTCAATCATGTTCTGCTCACGGGCCTGCCGCATGGCTTCTTCGCCAAGCGCCTGCATCTCAGGCGGCAAGCGCATGGCTGATTCACGACTAGCCTTGAAAATACTGTCTAACTTTTTGCGGTCGGCAACTTCTGCCGGCGTTAGCACTTTGTCGCTTTTCTGGGTCATTTAAGCACCTCCTGTGCGCCAATTAACCAAAAAGGCCCGCCACAGTGGGCGAGCCTTTGAGGATACAGCGGTTAGAACGGACGGTTTTGATGCGGCCCCCAGATGGAGTTCGCCCAGTCTGTGGTTTCTTCGGTCATTTCGTTCTCGAAGAAGTCACACTTGAAGGTGATGGAATGCTCAATTGCGTTTGACGCGGAAGCATCGTAGGCAATCGAAGGCACGTTGTTCGGCCAGAAGCCGTACAACACGAAGCGTGCCACTTCCTTGGAAATCTGGTCAAACACAAACAGCCGTGCTGTGACCGAGTAGTCCTTCTTGTAGTGACCGTGTTGCGTCTGGTGAGCGCGGCAGTATTCCGACCAGCGGTTGATCGAATTCCACATGATAAGGTCGCGCCGTTCCTTCAGCGTGACCGCCACGTCGTGCGCCGTCTTTTGCAGGCCGGCAAACACCAGTTCGTGACCACCAGCCAGATTGACCAGCACTTCGTCAATGGTCTTTTCCGGGGTAGCAATAGCAGTGGAGAAGATACGCATCAGGCCAGCGCCTGACGTGGACGCGCCATATTGACGTGAGATGGCTTCTTCGTAGTCGCCACCAAACACGTTCTCATTGCTCATGTTGAACTTGGCGTCGCTTGGAATGTAGGGAATCACCAGCTCGTATTCAAACGACAGGTGAGGGTCCCAGTATTGGTGCGCTGGCGTCAGCCCCGGTTTCATTGGCCTTCTCCTTGGTATAGCGTATAGACGCCAGTTGATGTCAGATGGCAGTCAATGAACATTTGACGGTTCGTCGCCATCGCCGTGTACTCAATGCGCAGATAGACCACCCCACGCATGTTTTCAGCCAGAGTATTCTTGGCTGTCCACGACACGCTGTAAGTCGAAATGGTCTTCGACATCTGCTCCTTCTTCAGCAGGTCGCGGATACCAGCTTCCACCGAGCGCTGGTACACTTCATTCTGAACGTCGAAGTGGTATTCTTCGGAGATGGCAACGATACGCTTGTGGAGCTTCAGTCGCAGACGCACCGGGCCGATGAACGACTGCACAGATTCCAGCTTTTGCGTGGTCGCATCCAGCCAGATATACATGCCGTCTTCGTCGATTTTGCGCACAGCGTTGCACTGGTGGCGGGCAAGAATGTGGCGGTCTTCACGGTCGAACGACTTCTTGTAGGTGTCGATAACACCGAAGCGTTCGAGCGCACCGCGCCGCTTGCCTGCCGGGCTGGCCGTCGGCATGTCGGTGATGTCGGTGTAGGCGTAGCAACCAGCAGCGATGGCTGAGCCGGGAACGACAAGCACGCTGCGCGTCACAGGGTCACGCACGTTCAGCCAGTCAACGTAGAGAGTGGACAGCGGGCTGTCCAGCGCCAGGCGTTCTTCCCGGTACAGAATGATTTCTTCACGGTTGCCGGCCAGCGCCAGTGGCACATCATGCAGCGCCATGCAATCCTGCCGATACTGGGTGATGCCATCCATGATGTTGCTGATCTGTGGTGATGTCCAACCATTCTGGACAATCAGGTCAGCAAGGCAGGCGTCTTTGTCGATGAAGTGCTGCATGCAGTCAATGACTTCCACGTCATCAACCTTGCTGCCGGCGACTGCGCCACCCAGCACCACTTTCATGGGCACGTCAATCAGCTCATCCACCAGCTCATCAACGAAGTTCGGATTCACGAACACATTGATGACTTCCGATTTCGAGTTGATGCGTTCCTCGATGTGCATCTGGGCGTTGTAACCATCCTGCCGGTGCTTGAACGTCACATGGTGATATTCTTCGCCCAGTGCCGAATGCACGAACACCTTGAAGCCACCAAGCGGGGATTCAAAGTGCGGTTCCAGCCGGATTTCAACACGTAGGGTGCCGGGGTGAAGGGACACGAACGCCACCGCCATGTCGTCGGACATGCGCACGTCTTTCGGGTCGCCTTGCTCACCAACCAGCGCCGGCAGCAACATGGTGCGACGCACGAATTCTTCAGGCGCTGTGTCGTCCGCTGGAATGGTCGCCAACACAGCCACACCTGCCGTCGCGCCGCCAGTAGCCCGCACCACCTGAGCGCTGTTGGAATAGCGCAGGTGATTCAGTGGGCCAAAGCACGACGTGGACAGCATGGGGTTATGCCCATACATGCGCCGGTACTGGTCAATGCTGCGAATCTTGCGACGGCCCACATACCCTCGATCAGTTTCGACCACGAAGCAGCCGACGGTGCGCGACGGCTCCGGCTGAATGCCAGAGTCGTCGAAATATTCAATGTACGTGCCAGGGTCGCCACCCTTGAGTTGAGCCGGGGTGTCCAGTCCGGTCAACGCCTTGGTCATCATTTCTTCAATCATGCTTTCCTCCTGCCTGTACTTAATTCCAAGCAATGTCCACAAACGTTTTTGTTGCGGAACTGGTGCTAAGCTCCACGTCAAATAGCCGGCCCTGCATCACGAATAGCCGGTTGAACGTCAAATTCGTGACAGCACCGTCAAGAGCTGCCCTGAATTTGAGTTCAACGCTGTCATTTGCGTGTATGCAGAGGACAGTTGACACAGAACCAAGCACCAGCTTCGGCATGTCGCTCAAGCAAACGCTTTGATGCATCTTCAGGTCTGGGCAGGAGACTGCCACTTTCCCGTGCTTCAATGTCTTGACGTGTGTTGATGCGACGTAGAGCATGAACTCAGTCGCAAGCGTCACTGGTGCGTTCATACTTCAAACCTTTGAAATGGAGAAATTCCATGCTATCTGCAACGATTCATCTGAGCCTTCCCGGTAGCCTGCCTCTGGGTACATCCACTGGCGGGGGTGGCGGGGGTGGCGGGGGTGGCACGAATCCGCCACCGAGTACGATTTCGTATACTGGAGACTACGGTAAGCCGGGCATTGATGTGGGCTTCACGAACGCGGACGGCGCGCTGATCTCCACGCCGCTGATTCCGTATGACCCCTCGTTCTACTACGTCGAAGCTGGCATTGACGCTTCCGCCTATGCACCGGCACCGACCGCCCAGACCACGTACCCGAACCACGTATCGCGCACGCAGCGTATCAGCCGGGTGGCGGCAACGACGACCAACGGCGTTATCTTCGCCATGCTGACCACCAAGTACGAAGCCAGCACCAGCCGCGTGCTCGGCAAGATGCTGCACATTGCGCAGGTGGACAAAACCACCAATAGCGTGGCTACTGGTGATGTCAGCTTGCGCGACCTGTTCCCGCAAGGCGTGGATGTGATGAAAGTCACGTTCGAGATTGACGGTTACTACGATGGGAAGCTGTTCATCACAGGAGCGGATGCAGCTGGCAACAGCATGACGGTTGAAGTGCAGGTTGTTGGCGCACCGGGGTCGAAGCAATATCAGCGTAGTGGGCCGCAATCCCCCTATGCCGGTATTATGCTGGCGAACGGCAATAACAATCTGCAAACCACTAACACAGCCAGCGGGCATCGGGCGCGCTCGCATGTCATGAGCGGTGGCAAGTATTCATTCAGTAACACCAGATACGTCACTGACCCCATGAGGCAAGACCGTAGTGGCTACTACACCTATCTGGTCAGCGCGGACATGGTGGCATCAACCACATCCAGCTTTGCTGATGCATCAGGCAATCCGATTTACGGAGCCACTGGTGCCAAGATCACCCAGCATATGCAAACGCAAACTTCACAGGTAGCCAACACTGCGGTGTGGACTTCGCTGCTCAGTGACTACACGTTCAACGGTCAGGCGTACACCATGCGGGAAGCCATCCCGCCTAAGTTCGGCGGCTACTTGAACTATGAGCCGTCG
>JACCEA010095423.1_pt1 | contig 24480 bp, 24 predicted proteins | sample 7449851 | NCBI WGS metagenome assembly JACCEA01 (sample SAMN15323453, study PRJNA562643) | freshwater metagenome | isolation source: river surface water | place: USA:Blue River Watershed | collected 2017-08-18 | reverse complement strand
TTTAATGCCTAGATAGAAAAAAGTCAACACCTTTTTCTAACAATTTTATTTATCTATACAGAACAAAAAGCCCCGTATAATGTTACTTATACAGGGCTCGTTGTTTCAAATGTTTTTTCCGGTTAGTCTACGATGAACTGATCCAAAAACTTTTCGTAACTTTCAGATTCAGTCATTCCTGGAACACTTTTAACTCTTGCTTCGTTAGCACATAGTAAGCAACTCTTTACAGTTGTATACTCAAACTGATTGAGTGAGCCGCCTGCGTTTAACTTCTTACTAATGTTCTGAAGATAGTTGCCTAACACTGGATTTTGAGCAGCGTAACCCATTTGTGCTACTTGATGTCCAAGTCTAGCATGTGGTGAAGCAAATTCAATAGTATCGCTTTCGCTTAGTAGGTCTTTGAGATTTTCAAATGACTCATTTGCTACAGCATTAGCAATTGTACTTTCAAAAGATTGCTGTCTAGCCATAGCACGTTTAATGCTATCCATTGCGTTAGCAACACGATCATCAAAGTGAGTTTCAACAAACTTACTTTCTAAGTCAATGCTGTCCTCTAGAATCTCGACACTGTAGCGGTCCTCTAGACTTTCAACGGCTGTTGCATATGTCTTAACACCTGATAGCTTATCAAAAATACCTCTGATGTTTTCAATATTTTCTACAGCCATGCTAACATACTGCTCGTTGTTTTCGTTAACTAGGTTAGCACTACGTACATAACGCACAAAGTCGCCAAGCTGACGATATTCTTTCGCCATTTCAGTAATAGCTTGTCCTGTGCTGTCAAACATTTCACCGCCGTTGTGAATATGACGTGCCATTGCGCGAGCAGCTCTTAAACTGTTTTCCTGCATCTTAAACTTCTCTTCGCCGCGCTGAATATAAATGCTGTGGATGTTTCTGCTGCGGGCTCCGCGTGATTCCTCGTTAACAGGCTTTCTGTGCTTAACAACAATCTTAATGTTGTCTAGTGGTTGATAGCTGGTCTTTGTGCTGCCTGTCATTACCCCAAAGCCTTCCATTACATCCGCCATATCTTTCTCCGAATTTTTAATTATGTTAATTGCTTCACCCTTAGCCTTTAACTTCTTACCAAATACTCTATAGTCAAATGTAAGTTCTGGACTTGAATTAAAAACTAGCTTCTTAAGCTGTTCGCGTACAGGATGGTCGCTTAGATCTTCGCTGGTAGCTAAACTTACTTGCATATTGTTCAAATCAATACGTACTAGCACGTTTGGCTTATCTACTAAGAAACGTGTAGCGTCTTGTGGGTTAATAACTAGCTTACCCTCAGGATCATATGATTTTACAGTATACCCATAACCCTTTAGTAGGTTAAAGATTTTCTCTGCAAGTTTTTGCGTATTAACTGCCATAGTATTATCTCCTAATACTATTTATCAAATCTGCTATCTTGTTGAGTGGCTCACAAACGAGATCTGTAAGAAAACCTAAATCTGTAATTCTTTCAAAGTTATGCAGTTTGTAATCTATTGTATACGTGGGATTTTTATAATAATACGCAACTAGTTTACTCACTTCTACTGGGTTAGTAGTGTCAAATTCACCGGTGAGTAATTTAAAACCATAATTTTTAACATGAGTAATTGCGCCTTTGGGTGCATACATAATTGGCGCTGCCCCGGTCAGAAAACTTTTATATGTTTTCTCGGTTACACCTGCGGGTCCTCCCATTGGTGTAGATATTTCGTGTCCCATATAGGTTTCGGCACAAACATTAAACTTATATCTGTTAAACCATTCTGGAAGAGGAGATATTACATCAACCCAATCCACTGAGGGTCCTTCTAAAAATTTAGGAAATGTATACTTAGATAAAAACTCTAGTTGTTCATCTGTATAAGACTCTGATTTTTTATAGCGTACAGTAGATGCATAATTATGTTTAGTTATATTATACGCCAAGCTCCAATTAGTTTTTTCTAGAATACCAAGTTTGTCTAGTTGTACTAACAGTTCAACTCTGTTTTTTCTAGGCTTAAATAACGGCACTGCACAAAACTCTGTAGCGTCAACCGATAACTTGTCTAACATTTCTTGCTGTATAGACTTATCAAAAATAGCAGAAGAAAATGTTTTACTGACTATTGCGGATTGAACAGCCCAGTATTCAAAAGGAACTTTATAAATGTTAAGAGGTGGATAACAGTCATCTAGTTGAAAACAAAAACCTACTAGAAACAGCATCTTTGGTTTTATGTTTAGGTTTGTTAAAATTTCTACTAAGTGAGGTCTTGGTGGTCCGTATAGTGTACCGCCTTCTTCAAAATCGTTTAATATAACAATATAACTTTCAAGCAAACGCTTTAACTTTTGCTTTGGCAACGAGTTTATATTATCAACTGTTATTTCAATCGCTAAATTTTCAATGTTAGGTTGAGACAACAATAACTCGTCAATATCTGCTCCAGTATTACCATAATACTTTCCAATCGAAACATCTTTCAACTTAGGAAAAACATACGGTGATATTATATTTGTAGAAATATAATTTCTTTGATCTGTACGAAAATCATGAGGTAACGCTAAGTTTCTAGATACTTTATCGTTTAATAAATGATCAACAAATGTTTGCCAAGTGTAGGTAGCAACGCCCTTTAATGAAAGTTTTTCAATATGAATCATTACAATACCGGCATGGGCGAGTCGTATTCATCTTCTTGTAGATATTCATCTGCGCTTAAACTATTATTAACTGCGCCAAACACTTCATCTTCAAATGTACTAACATAAGTTATAACACGAACAGCAATTAAAAGACTCATTACCAAATCGTCTGTTTGTCCTGGTTTAGCACTATAACTATTACCCCTGGCAACAAAGTTCTTAAGTTCACTTATAAGCATTTTGCTGTTAACAGTAATCTTGTCTTTTTCAATTAAACGTTTTAGTGCAATAGCTGCTTCAACTTTGCTCTTGTGATTAGTGTGGAAACCTTTGCGACCTTTGTAGCCTTGAATACGCTTCGGCTCATGCAAGAAGTCACCGGGGAAGTTTTCTTCTCCCGTATCTCGAATAACAACTAATGCTGCTTCACCAATAGTATTGTTTTCTACAGTCCAGTAAATTTGGTGTGCGCCGCGTTCTTTGATGTACTGCATAATGTCCATCATAGTACGCATTTGTCCTTCAATAGGTGTTTTATTACTGCACCATTCTGCAACTTGTATCATAGACGGCAGCTCTACAACTTGAATAGCAGCATTGTCCCCTCCAGTGCCGGCGCTTGGGTCTAATGTAACTACATACATATTTGCAGGACTTACATGCTTATACCAGCGTACTTGTCCCATTCTAGAAATTGGCTCTGATCCTTGTAAATCTAAAAGTTTTACTGCACTAATAAGTGTTTCATCATAGATAATAAATTCACATTCGTGTTCACGACGGAATCGTTCGTCGCCAATTCTGCTACGTTCTGCATCAGCCCATACTTGATCACGCTCTGGGTGCTTATCCCATTTAGCAAACATAGCTTTAAACCCATTTACACCTACTTCGGTTTCGTTACCATATTCATCAAAAGTCTTGTTTGCTGCTTTCCAAATTTCAGCAAATGTATCTTCATCACTGCTAGGTGTGCTAGTAACAATACACTTACCACCAGTTGACAGTGTAGGAGATAGTGCAGCCCAAAATTCTTTAGCAATAGTATTTCTAACGAACGCGAACTCGTCTAGATAAATTAGCGAGATAGACATACCACGACCAGTGTTTTCTGTAGTTGTGGTACTCACAATACGTGATCCATTATCAAAGGTGATACTACCTTTGTTGTATTCAGTTACACCTGCACGAATATAGTCGGGTACGTTTTCATATGCATAACGAATACGTTGCATAATTTCACTAGCACCGGTTTGTTTGTGTGCGGCAACAAGAATAGTACTGTCTGGTACAAACATTGCATACCAAAGTAGATAGCCAGCAGCAACAGTGGTCTTGCCCATCTGGCGACCTAGCATGTTAATACTGTAACGATAATCGTTGTAATTCTTAATTAGCTCTAACTGATAATCAAATGGAACAAACTTAATGGCACCTTTTGTAGGGTGCTGAATCATCATGTATTTTTCCATAAAGTATCTAGGACCGGTTTGCGGATGACAACATGCCCTAAATTCTTTTAGCGTGTCATTACTGTACGCTACTTTAGCATACGCTGATTTAGTTAGACTACTTTCTACTGTACCTTTAGCCATATAGATATTTATCGAAAAAAAAGCCCGCTGTTGCGGGCTTTCTGAACTCCAAAAGAGTTTAAGTGTTACGCCAGCCTTTTTTGTAGTTTGTCACGTAAAACATTAATTAGTGTCTGTTTGTCTGTGCTATATTTTACGTCTGCTGGTTCTTCATCTTCACAACCACATGGCTCTTCAGCTGGTGCTTCTGGAGCATGTGGCGCAAGAGCTACTGCAACGTCTTGCATACTTGGCTCTTGTTTTCCCCCATCACTATCGTAATCAATGCCTGCTAGCTTTAGAATACGATGCAATTCTTCCATATCTTTTGCTGATGCGTTGATGTTTAATGTAGCATCACCCATCTGCTTACTTTGATTAAAACTTACAGTAGTTGTTTCTTGTGGTCCTACTGCGCCTGGCATTGTTTCAGGTCCTGGAGCGTAGTAGCCTTCTTCAACAGGCTCTTCTTCTGGTGCTGGTAATGCTTCGACACTTCCGACAATGCTGTCATAGTCGTCCATGCTTAATGGACCGTCTTTTGACATTGCAATCATACGCTCTGCTACGTCATGTAAATCCATATCTTCGTGTGCATCTTCTCTAGCATATTCCATCATACGTAGTAACAGTGGAACATCCATAGTTACTGTGTCAACTTCGTCGACTTCTGCTTCTTCAACATCTTCTTTCTTCATGCGATTGTTCCACGCATGTTGTTTAATTATTTTGCGGATTTCGTCTGTATTAGATGTGTTTTTATTGGCATGCTTACCAATAACTGCATCTACAGACATGCCAGAATCGAGATCTTTCTTAATCTGTTTTACGTTTAACGCTTCATCAACACTTTCCATGTGATCAAAGTGACCTGCTTCTAAATCTTGAATCACTTGCTTAGTCCAAATGCTTACATCGCTTGAACCAATTTCGTCTAAGCCATCACCGCCTGCAAATTCTGCAACATCATCAATAGCTGCCATAACCTTTACAGGACCGTACTTGCTTAGTAAGTCTGTATGTTGCATCATAATACGGCGAGTAATTGCGCCTGCTACTGCATCAACTGAATCTTGATCTTCATTAACGTTTTCTTGTGCAGGTTCTTGTTTTTGTGCCTGCTTCATTAGCTGAACAAATTTACTTCTTAATTGTGGGTCTGATAAAATTGTTGTTAATGCATCTGCGTAAGGGTCTAATGCTTTTGCAAGACCAGGTGTTAGCGTTTTACCTGAACCTAATGCACCTAATGCTTTTGCTACTGCTGATCCTGATTGATGGGTAACACCTCTCATTGCATTCGCGCCGGCAACTGCGGCTGTAGAAGCGCCTGGCTTGGGTGCAGGATTCATACCTGTATCAGGTGAAGGTGTTAGTCCTGATAATTCAAAAATATTAGACAAACGCATTCTTAGTTCCTTCTTGAGCTTTGAGTAATTACATCAACTTCTTTATTTTCTACACCTCTACCCATGTTAGCCTGACCATGTAATGTATCCCACATTGGCTTTAAATTGTCGCCCATAATTTCATCTTTAGTTGGATAATTTTTGAAATAGTCTGCGCCTTTTTCGGCTTTGATTTTTGCTAAGGTGTCTAAAAACTTTTTATTATAATCTTCGCCAAAGTATACTACATCTTCAATGCCTTCATTTTGCATTTCGTAGTGATTTTGACTGTCATCTTTTGCTAGTACTGCGTCATCTTCTGTAACAGTACGATCTTTATTGTAAGCTGTACGGTCTGCTGCATTATCTGATTCTAGCTTACGTGGATCCTTAACATTGTAGCATAATACTCTATCGTGATCTAAACCCAAATGCACTGCTAACCAAACTTCTAAAATTCTTTCATGTACAGGATACTTTATAACAACATCTGTGCTACATACTTCGCTGATCAACTTTACACCTTTAGCACGAACAAATTCCATTGGATTTTCTTGTATTGGACTACGTTTGAACGGTGCTACGCTAACTACATTGTACTTAGCCAAGCATTGTTCAATAATGTTTAAATGCTCAGGCTTGCAATCAGCGGCAATCTTAATTCTGAACGAATATTCTTTTTTGAAACTTTCAGCGATAAAATCTTTTAGTTGCATGGGTTTAATCTCCTGTTACAACTATTTATCATTTTTGTCAAAAAGAAAGGGGCCAGAAGACCCCTTTCTCTAAAGTATAATACTTTACTGTATTAAGATACTACAATTGAAGTGCCTAGTGTAACTGTTGCGCCTGAGAAGTCGTAACCGTTAACTGAGTCTGTACCAATAGCTTGTAGCTGATCTTCTAGTGCTGCTGCGCTAAACTGTGAACCATCAACGATGCAGTGGATTTGACCACTTGTGTTTGATGGTAGGAAGTATGCTAGAGGTTGCACTAATGATAAAACACGCTCTACTGCTTCACGTGTGTTGTCATCTTCAGCTGTTAAGCTAGCGCCCGCATCAATTACTACTGCCTTAAGATTGTGACGACTAACTAGTGTACCTGTTGCAAATTCTGCAACACCTTTACCATTACCTTTGGTCTGTGCCATTTTATTCTCCTAATAATTTTTAAGTTGTAATACAACTATGCTTTTATTTATCACTCTTACCCAACATCTTTAACAATTCATTGCGATCAAACGTTGTAGAGCTAATTTCTTCTGCTTCGCTGTCGCCTATCTTTTTAGCAGTTTGATCCACTCGCGCTTTCTTTAGCATAAGATCAATTTGCTTGAGTTTGCGTTGTACTTTGCTATCTTTAGCTTCTAGTGCAATTTTAAGCATATTAGCAGCATTATTAAATACTTGTCCTGCTGCCATGTCAGTCATATTCATACCTAGACTCATAAGCTGTTGATAGCTTTGCATGGCTTCTATTGCAATAGCATCCATTTCACTATCGTGTACTTCCATACCACGCACTTCTGCTAAAGCATTGTCAATTTTTTCACTAATACTAATAGCCTGTTGAACTTCGTCGATTGTTGCTACAGCATTAAATGACTCGTCATTAGAAATTTCTTGTTGTTCTGCTATTGCATCTTCTAAGGGAGGCAACCCAAATTCTTCTTCTAATTTTTTAGTCATTTTTATCTTCCTGTTTAATCTTACGCATAGCTAATTCATAGTAGGGATCATCAGGAAATAGAATAGTGTCAGGAGCGGTATTGTCTGCTCTAGTACCAGTGTCGCTGTTCCATGCTTCGCCCGAATCAGGTAGTGTATAGGTTGTACGATATCGTCGTTGTTCCATACTACTACTTATTAGCTTTTCTTTTTGGATACTCTGCTTTTAGGTGTTCGTTTTTTGTTAGTTTGAAAAATTTGATCTTCGTTTAGTACACGGAATCGTATACCTTTACGATGACACCATTCTTGGGCGGCTGTCCACTTAGCAGCATTAACTACTGTAGCTGCACGATTTTTAGCAGTTTTAGCACTTTCCATTGTGGTCTGGTTTTTAGGTTTAATCTCTATTAATTCAACGTGAGTGGTGCCGCTTTTATCCATGTACTGTATCATAAAGTCAGGTATGTAGTTTGACCATTTACCTGTTAATGGATTTAGATATGGAATCTTAATACTTTCATTAGCCCATTTTAAAACATTTGGGTGTTGATCACACATACGCATAAAAGCAAGTTCCCAACTGCTTCTGTAATAAGGAACGTTTTGCCCTGCATATTTTTGAGGGTTTTGTACTGTATATACTGCTTGTGCAAACTGTGTCATTACGGTTTTATAAGAGTCTTATATTTGCTAGAAGAATTTCTAATTGGTAAAACTAAGTTTACTCTGTTACCTACCGGTCTTAGTGCATTTATAGTATTATATGTATCAACAGTTAATTTTAATGTATCATTGTTTACACTAAAATATGTTAATGGACTAACGTTTTGGGCTGACGCAACTTGCATTAATACCTGTGCCATAGCTCTAGCATTTGCTGCTTTGAAGCCTGATTTAATTAATTTTTGCTCGACTTGATCTAGCACATCAGAGTTTAAATATTCAACATTACTTGTTAACAATGTTGATAAAATTTCTGAGCTTGCTTCTGGTAGGGGAAATTTTATTGTAGCATTTTCTAAATATGCTACTAATGTATCTTCAACTATTTGATATTTTGTTTCATTACCAAATGTATCATATAAAGATCTAGATGACATCTATTATCCTCCTCCGCCTGGTTCTGCTGGCTGAGTTTTTGGTGCAGGAGTAGAGCTTTCTACTACAGAAGACTTAGTTGGTCTTCCTGTAATTTCTGTATTTAATTTTTTGAGCTTAGGATTTATTTCATTAAGTGTTGTACCTAATGCGCTAGTAATGACTGCATTTTTAATGCTGCCGCCGTTAATAGCAGTACTAATAGCTGCATCAGCAACATTACCTAGTAAGTTTCCTAAGAATGATTTTGACTTTCCTGTTGGATTTGCAAAGGTGGCTGTATTACCATAAGTTGATGGTAATTTATTTTCATTGGCTTGAGCATCACTATCCCCCTCAACTCCGGGCTTCTGCTGCGTACCAGTGCCTTCAGTATTATCAGATTGTGTGGTGTTTGAAGACTTAGTAGCCGAATCTGCAACTGCTTTAGGATCCGGTTGTGCATCAGTAGTTTGAGAAGTGTTAGCAGTTTCAGATGGTTGTACTTCGCCTTGAGTTTGTGATTCTGCTGCTTCTGGTTGTGGTTGAAGTGATCTAGGACGATCAGCAATCTGACTTCCTAAGGTATTAAGAATTGTGGGAGGAGCATCATCTTTTAATATTAGTGGTTGTCCTTGAGGAACAAATGCTGCGCCCTTAAATCCATCTGCTTTTTCAAATCTACCAATATCAAAATCACTTAGTTTAAAGTTTAAGCCGCTATATGTAGTGAACGACTCATATTCAAATGTTAACTCAAAGTTCATGAGATCGCTACTTGAGTAATCTATGTCGCCTGTCTTAAATGATGTTAACACTGGGCGTAACATACTGTATTGAACGCCTCTGTTACCATGATAAAGAACCATATCAATTCTTTCAAAGAAATATGGTGCGACGTTAATGTTGTAACCTGATTTATTACTCTTAAATCCAGTATTTGCGTCAGACTTACCAAATTTTGAACCTGCATAAATCTGTTCAGACAGATACCCTGTAGGATCTCCACCTATGTCTCTGTCAAGGAGTTCTTCGTTTCTACCATTCATATAATGATATGAATAATATTTCATTAACAACGTTAACCATTCGTTATTAACTGTATCTAGTACAGTTATTGTAACAGGAGAATATTCAATCCCAGTGTTAATGATTTTTTTCTTGTTATACTGATTTTTAGTTTCTGTTTTAAAAGACACTTCTGGCAAAGTAGCTCTACGAACTAAGCTGCCAATCTGTGTTCTAAAATAACTTGAGTCGTTATAAAATTCTTCGTATAAACTTCTATTTAATACAAAGCTAACATAACCCTGAAACTGCTGTCGAGGTGGATTTTGGTCGGGGCGTAAAGTATATGCGTTACGAAAATCTCGTGCATAAAAGTTTTTATCGCCCTGACCAAAAATATCAAGAATTTTACCAAAGATACTCATGCACGAGACCTTCTAACGCTAAACTCTAATATAATTATTAGAGTGTTGTTCCTGGTTCGTTCAATCCTACAGTATCAGGGAATGGATTACCGCCTGAAACACGACCGTTAATATCGTTGTCACCTTGATAATGTGTAGCATTGTCGTAACGTACCTGCATTGTTACTGTTACTGGTTCGTTGGTGCTGTAATCACTATCACTGTAGTCAACGTTAGTTAAGAAGCAGCCTTCTAAGTACCAAACTTCACTTGCGCCAGCATTAACACCGTCTAGTACTTCAATTTGCATATCAAATTTATAGTCGCTAGCAGCGGCTGGTGCGCTTTGTTGGAAGTGGTTTAACTGACGTTGTACTTGACCACCTACTAAACGTGTAACACTGTTGGTAATGTCATCACGAATAACAACAGAGATCTGTTCCCAACTGTGTTTACCTTGTAGATACATTTTTGAGTTATAGCTATCAACTACAACTTCTTCGTATGTAATCTTAGGACGAGTAACGTTTTGCACGTTTTGTGTTAGTACTTTTGCTTCTGGCTCACCACCAAAGTTACCTAAGAAGCTGACACGGAAACGGTACTTTAGCTTTGGCATTAGAATGCCTGAACCTACAGCACCAGTTACCGGAACACCAAATTTTGATTTGGTTTCGTTTACATTTGGAATTGGCATTTATGTTCTCCTACGAACGGTTAGTTCTTTCTATGTAAATATTTATCATATAAACGGAAAAAACATTAACTCTTGCTTTAATATCAAAAGAAAAGGGGCATTTCTGCCCCTTTTCCTGTTTTTAGATTATTAAATCTATTAACCAGTTGTACCAAGAGTGTTCTGGATACGAATTGGAATGTAGATGAACTCAACTGCTTTGACTGGCTGAATAGCAATGTCAATGTGTAGTTCGTTACGATCAATTCTTGCTGGTGTATTGTTTGTTGTATCGCAAACTGTTAAGAAGTCATATAGACCGCGCTGTGTTACTAGCTGACCTAAGAAGCGATCAACTACAACTTTAGCATTAGATCTTGTAACTTCATCGTTTGGCTCAAACAAGAATGGCTTAACGATATCATCGAGACGTTCACGAATGTAAACAACTAGACGTGCTACGTTAACACGATCCAATGCACTTGCTACTGGATTTAGAGTCTTTTGACCAAACACAGCCAAGCCGCGGCCTGGGAAGTTGCCAATTGGGTTAATCTTGTTAACATATAATGTATCGCGTTGGCCTTCGTTTAAGCTAACAGCCTGATACTCACCTGTACTTGAATCTAGATAACCTACGCTTGTTGCGTTTGTTACAAGACCGCGCTGGAAGCCAGCTGGTGCAAACCATGGGAAAGCAACACTGTCGTTGAATGCCATTGTACGCAGAGCAATGTGACTTGCTGGTTGTAGTACGTTGGTTCCATCTAAGTTTGTTGTTAACGCATGTGGATAGTAAACACCTACATATGGTGAGCTAGAAATTAGACCATCTTCACCATTTTCAATTGCATTGTTACTATTTGTAGCCCATGCTTGTAGTGCGCTGCCGCTTGATGCTAAACGTAAAGGAGCATCAGCAACAATAAATGCTGTTTCCTTGCGATCAACGTTTAAACTAATCATATCGTCAACTAATTCAGGGTAGCCTGGGCAAGCAAGTAAGTTGAAACGGTTTGTTTCGTTTCTTGCTTCTTCGCTTGATGCTACTGCTGCTTGCATTTGACGTACTACTGCTGCACGTTGAGCTTTACGTAGCATGTTTGGTGAACCATCTGCTTTGTTACCTGAGTAATCAACCCAACGATCGCCAATTAGCGTACCTTCATGTGTATGGTTAACGATCCACTGCTTGATGTTACCACCGCTAGCACGTTTGTTCCAACCAATCATACCGTGTGGGTATAGTGCTGGATTTGGAGCGTCATCGTCTAATGAACCGCCCGCTGTTTCACGGAAATCAGCAAACAGAATACCCTCTGGTGATTCTTGATCGCTGTTGATTACTAGTGACCAATCGCTACCATCATGCTTATAAAGCACAGGATAGTTTTCTAAATCACTGCTGTCAATCCATAGATCGCCTACTGACAATGATGTTGAACCATCGCTTTGTGTTGTTGGCTCTGATGCAGAAATTTGAATATCACCAGTGTAGTTAATCCAACCGTTAGCAGTTAACTCTAGAAGGTCTAGGTTATCTGTGCTTACAACGTTGTCATACCATAGTGTACCGTTTGCAGTATCACCTACTAGTTCTGTTGCGCTAGCTTCAAAACTTAGTTCTTCCCAGTTTGAATAAGCTGTATCTGCTACTAGATTTAGATCTGTTGGATCAAAACCTGCTACGTTACCTGCTGTGAGAAGAATGTTTTTACCAGTTGAATTAGTTATACTAATTTTACCGTTAACGTTTTCAGCTACAACACCTGATGTATAGCTAATTGTAGTATTAGCGGCAGATAGAGCATTGTTAATATCTGTAACCATGTCGTCTACGCTAGCATTACCATCTGAGTCATCATCTGTTGATAATGTAACCGGTACAACTACACCGTCGTTAAATTTCATGTTAAACGAAATCTTACCACTGTGACCTGTTAGAGAAATAGCAGTGTCACTTAGTGCAGCACTTGAAAGTGCTGTAACACTTGATTCACCGTTATGGCGGTGTAGTGTTACTGTTGCTGTACCTGTAGCAAACTCTGCCCATATATCACCTTCTGCGACAGTACCAAATGTAGTATATGCTACTGCTGAAGTTGTTTCTCTTGCAATAGTTGAAATTGTTGTCCACTGATCTGTTGCGGCTGAATAAACCTTAACAGATAAAGTTGTACCACTGTTTGGTATAGTTGATTGTAGGAACAAGTTACCAGCAGTACCTGGAGCTGGAATCTGAGTGTGCTTACCTACAGTAAAAGTCTTACCTGAAGCACTTGTCCAACCTGCGCTACCGATGTGATACCATGTACCAGCTAATTTATGATATAGTTTAATATCAGCAAGTGTTACACCGGCTGCATCATAGTAAACTACTGCAAAATCACCGTTTACACCAAAAGCTGCTTTAGGTGAATCGTCTCCAGCAATCTGTGAAACTGAAGGAACCTTAACTGTTTGACGTACCCAAGCTGTACCTGAATCACGCTTTAGACTCCATACAGTATTTGCTGTATCAACCCAATAAGAACCGTCTGCTGGATTTGAGTTTGGTGGTGTTGCACTTGGTGATAATTGATCTAAATCAATATTTGCACGTAGTACATAAGCACGGTTAGCAATACCTAAGAAGCTGTAAGCTGCCATTAGGCCGTACTCGTTTTGCTCGTGACCGTGTAGTGGTGTACCACCACTTGTTTTAAAAATTGGGTTACCGTAATTAGTTAGTAGATCTCTCTGACTAGTAATTAGCTGAACCTTGCCTGCTGTTGCTGCTGTTGTATAAGCTGCTGTACCGCTACCGTCCGGAGTTGTCTTATCTTGTGCTGTTGCAATTACAATAAGAGGAACTGTTCCGGTACCAGCTGGAGCATAAAAGCTCTCATCTGTTACGCTAATACTAACACCAGGCGAAACTAATGTTGTTGCCATCTTTGTTCTCCCGTTAATAGGTTATTCATGTTTCCTATGTAAGTATTTATGCGAAAAGGGGAGAAACCGGTATTATTTGAATACCGGGTGCATCATTTTTGATGGTTTATACTAAATAGCCTCAGACTGCAACTAGTTGAGGTTTCTTAATGTTTAAGTTAATTTCAGCTACACGGTCACGTAGGTCTTCAATTGTACCAGTGTTGAAAATAGTGTAGTCAGGCTTGAAGCCTACCCAGTTCCATTCACTCTCATGAATATCTCTGTAGCGTGTCTGCATAATTTTGCGGCTTACTGCATTACCGGTGTGTGCGCTGGAAGCAATATCGTACCACTCTGGTAATTCGCCTCGACGTACCCATACAATCTTGCCGCCCATTTCTTTGATTAGCTCAAGTTCGTTTTTAAATCGAGCGTCACTAATTACAATACATTCTCGACTGGATGTATTTTTTCTAATACGATATTCTAAACTGTTAAGCCAGATGTCTTGTGAGAATTGATTGCGTAGTACATCTGTACCTACAAGTTGAAGTGCTAGTCTAGGTGTAAAATTATCAATACCCAGTTTGCGAGTCCAGAACATATCAGGTGTTTCGCGAAACTCTCGACTTTCTACAGTATCACCTTCAAGTAATTCCCTAGGCCAGCCAAACATTGCCGCACATACATCTTTAAGTGGTGCTGCAAAGCTATCTTTCTTACAACCTAGTTTTACAAATTCCTGTGCAACGGTATCCTTACCGCTACCGATAAAGCCAATTAGACCAATAATCATGTTTAACCTATGATAAAACCAAGAGGACTATTACCTTCTTCCATATTATGGAGTTCTTGTTTTAGCTGCTCTTGCATCTGCTGTGATTCTTGTTTTAGTTCTGCGCCGTTAAGTTGAATTGATCCGCCGGCGCCAGGTAATCCGCTAGTAAACTTACTGCGAGCTTCACCTAAGTAGTGTTTACATAATGCTAATGCATAACTAGCTAACCACGGGCTTGCATATACATCGCCTAATAATACTTTTTCAGGAATAAAATTATAAACACCAACCATGATTTCTTCTTCGTGCTGGACGTTTCTAAGTATCTTTAATACTTTGGTATTTCTATTCCATAGGAAGTTGTATTCACTACCAAAAATACGACCAATAGTTTCCTTGTATTGAGCAAAGGCATCAAAAACGGCGAGGCCGCCTAGCTGGCCTGCTTGTAGCATATACATATTATTAAATGCTACATCAAACGGATCAAAGTTTGTTCCGCCACCGCTATTAGTACCAATACCTCTACGATACAGCCTGCGTACTTCTTGTACTTCATTAGGCAGCGTATATTCTGTAACACCTGCTTGTGTTTGAATAAAAATTAAACTTTCTTCAACAGATCCGCTGCTTAATTGACGGTACTTAGCTAGAGCGTTATCGATAGCAACATCGTAATGTTCTCTATCGAGCTCGACATCAACGATACCGTCTGCTAAACGTAACTTAAGCTCTCGTATGAGATCTTGTCTACTTGAATATCCTATTTGATCTTGTGGCATAATACTATTTATCTTTTTAGAAAGTACTAATCAAGATAATGTGCTCGTTTAGACGCCCGTTCATTTCTGTTTCTGTAGCTTTAATTTCATCAAACTGCTTCTGTATCTTTGTTCTAGATAGCTTATTTGCACCTTTAAGAATTTCCGGCTTACGCACAGTCTTCTGCAAGCTCTTTTTAGGATCAAACCCAATAATGCTAGTACCCTTAATACTTAGCACCTGCCCCATCGAATCGGCTACGTAATAACCCAATTTACGATTTTTAGTGTTATATACCCACAGGATATTACTATCAATAATGCTAAGAGGGTTAATACTTGCTAAGCCGATACTTGGATCACTTTCCTTGTATTTGATTTTAGCGATTAGTTTTTCCTTACTAGGTGCCTTCTTAACCCTAGTTTTACGCACTGCTTTACCAGTATTAATGTACGTATCACATGCCGTCATAATCTTTTCAAAGAACGCAAGAAATTCCTTACGCATCTTAGCAGTCATGTAGGCGTAGCCTTCTTTGATCTGCTCGTCCTTCCACGCAACAACTTCTTTAGCTTCTTCGTACTGCCCTGTATACATATCTTTAATAATCTTAGCGTGAGCTGCCTTGATTACACCGCTATTGAATACTTGCATTTGACCGTGAGGGTCAAACTTAGCTAAATCAAACTTGCCAAAGCAAAGCTGATCAACATACTCGTCCCATTGCCCGCACAAGTCAGAAACTTGTTCGCGCATACGAGTTTGGATAGAAATAACAGGGCCGGTTGCCTTTTGCTTAGTTTCAGCAGTCTTAACTTTTTGCAATGCTTCTGCTTTTACTAAAAGTTCGTTATACTTCTTTTCTAAATGAGCAATCGTATCGTCTTCAAGCTCAACACCTTTGAGTGCAAGGAATGCATATTTGCCTGCGCTCATAAATTCGTATTCAGGTAATACCTTAAGAATAGGTGCTTTCTTTTTGTCAAAGCGTTCGCAGTATTTGATAAAACTAGCGTACAATGTTTTAGACGGAACTTCATAGTGAACATAATACATAGCAGACTGGAATAACCGCTTGTAATCCATGTATACGCCGTTTGAGTTCTTAAAAGGTTTGATATCCTTTTTTACTAGCCCCCATTCAGGTATGCTCATTCCGTTTACTGAAAGGTTGCGTTTTGCTTTAGCTCGTGCCATTTATTTTCCCTCAAGTGTGTTAATGACCCATTGTCTGCGTCTGCCATACACTATGTTATCTAAATGTTGAGATAGATTTGCAGGAAAGTGATTATACCGATCACAAACCATATAACTATGTTTCTTATACTCAACGCTATCTGCATTGTTTTGAGTATACTCAAACAAGTTTGTAACTGTTGAAATCTCAACCGGCTCGGTACAATATCTTCCCAACTGCTTTACTCTATTCATTGTTATAATAGCATAATCTTGCAAAATGTCAACTGATACATTTGGGTACGTATCTTTAACAAAATTGTATACATGGTTGATGTATGTTTGTACAGTATCCCCAGAATGCATAAAAAGTGCTAGGCTGTGAGGTATTTGCCAACTTAATACTCGTATGTTATTTGTTTCAACTAGAAAGAATCCTGTTTCTTTCCATTTATAAAATGCAGTTTCTACATGATTTTGCCATTTTGATAATTCTTGATTTGTTTTATTATACTCAAATAGTTTTGAATAAAATTCAGTATAAGATATGTTATGTTGTTTTTTTAAATATATTGCAATTATATCAGAAATGCCGTATACATGAAATCCTAAAACGTGCCATGTGTATATAAACATTTTAAACAAATCGGTATTTGATAGAGTATTCGTCGATTCAATTACACTAATACCTTCGAGTATTTTATTATCATCTGCTACATCTGCTGTTTCATAAAATAAATCATATGCAGGAAATGTAGTAATAGCATACTTTTCTTTGTCTTGCATCATTGGTGCATTTTCTAAAAGTTGCAAGAAGAACGAATCAATACCATTATGTAAATTTGACTCTAATACTTTTTCAATTGTTGCCTTCCATGATTCGACTGTTTCGCCCGGGAGACCCATAATAATTTCGGTAAAGATAGGTAACTGTAACTTTCTTCCATACTCAGCAATTTCAGAAATATCATTAACATCCATATTTGTACGCTTGATATTCTCTAACACCTGCGGTGTAGTAGTTTGTAGGCTTAAAATGAATCCTGTTTGAATGTTAGCTTCTTTAAATTTTTTTACAATTTCAAAAACATCAGCATTGCTGTTTTTTGCATAGCTGACGCTAACTCCTTTAGGATAACCAGTAGACAAAGAAAGCTCTACTATCTTTTCAGCTATTAGCATGTCACGCTCGCGGAAGATGCCAAAGTTAGCATTAGTCATTGTTAAAAATGGCAGCTTTTTTTCTGCAATCCACACTAATTCAGCGAATACACGTTCTAAGCCAAACTTAACAACTTTACTTGCTGTTAGACTACCCCAATCACAGAATGTGCATTTGTAAGGACAGCCGCGATCAGTTTCTAGTGTTGGCATCCATTCAATGTCTGGATGCTGAGCCATTAGATCATCAAAACTGCCATCTAGATAAGGGCTAGGAAAATCTAAATCTCTTATACGTGAAGAGTGTAAAATTTGTGGGGTAGGTTTGTTGTTAAGTACATTCAGTAAAATGTCGCAAACTGCTTGTTCTCCTTCACCTACAACAAAGATATCAATATAAGGATAGTTAGAGAATAAATTTTTATCTTTATGCGGCAGTTCAGGTCCGCCAAACACTGTTATTATCGCCGGATTAGCCTTCTTTAACTGTTTAGCTAATTCAAAGCAATAGTTTTTATTCCAAACGTAAATACTAAAAAATACAACAGTGCAGTTTTTAAGTTTATCAACTGAATCAGCAATTGGGTCTCGTTTAAAAACCCATTCGATCTTTTTTACCGATTCTTTAATAATAGAATTCTGTTTAGCATACGCCCAAAGAATACCTACGCTATATGGAAGATAATATGCGTTTAAATGTTTAGGGCCACTCTGAAAGTTTGGCTGAACTAAGCCAATATGCATAATTACTTTCCGATACTAAATTTCTTTTTAACATTGAATTCTAGCTTATTATCAACAATAGCTTTCCAAATAGCGATAGTTCGATCTAATCCTTCGTTCAAATCAACTTTAGGTGCCCAACCTAATCTAGCAGTGATTTTATTATTTGAACTATTAAGCAAATAAATTTCACCAGGACGTTTAGGCTTAGTATTCCAGTTAACGTGGCCGTCCCAACTAATTTTATCTGCAATAATCTTCACATAGTCTTTAATTTTGATTGCATTGTTTGGCCCAATACAGAAAATTTCGCCGGCACATTTATCTGGATTATTAATAACAGTTTCCCACGCATCTAGCAAATCGTCAATGTAGATAAAGTTACGATATGGTTCGCCATAGCCTAAGTTAATTTCCTTAGGATTGGTTAGCATTTGGTAAATGATTTGTTCGGTAACGAAAAAGTTATTGTCTTTGCGACCGTACGCATTTGTTTGACGAATAGCAGTAAACGGCAAGCCGTAGCTACGATGTGCATACTCTAGATACTTTTCGCAGGCATACTTGGCTACAGCATAAGGAGCATTAGGATTAGGAGGGGTGCTTTCGTCAAAAGCAAAAATATTTTTCTCTCGGCCTTCTTTAATTAAATCGCTAATTGGTTGCCACCCATAAACTTCCATTGTACTAGCAAACACAAAGTTTTTTAGGTTAGGTAAATCTTTTGCAACTTCAATCAAATTTACAGTACCGGTATAATTAATATCACTAAATGTAATCTGTTCGTAGAAGCTCTTTTCTACCTCGGTACGAGCAGCAAGATGTACTATAATTTCAGGATCAAATTGTCTAATCTGGAAACCTACTTTGTCGTGATCTCGGAGATCATGCGCTAAAAATCCTAGCTCGTGTTTTCCTTTTAGTCGTTCAACCAAATGCTGGCCAATAAAACCATCGTGTCCTGTAATAAAAATTTTCACAAATATGTTCCTTTGTTAACAAAACCAGATACTTGTAACGTATATCTATTTTCGTTTCCGATATTTATTACTGAATGTATCTTACCTAATCTAATAATTACAAAATCTCCCTTTTTATAATTCATACAAACTTCATTTTCCATTTCAAAAAAATGGCCAAGTTTGTGATCCTGTAAAAATACATTAATACGTATTGGTTCTTTATTTTCTAAATCTAAATTCTGTGTAAGTGCATAGTTTTGCAATTTTAAAAACTGATCTTTGTGTGGTGGTATGAAGTATCCTGGTTTAACTAAATTTACTGTAACCATCATATTATCTACTATACCTTCAAACATGTCTTTTATACGATGAGCCCAATCTGGTGCTGCATCATTAAAAGATTGATGCACTATCGCACACGCTAATGGTTCTGAGGGTGCAGGTATACCTAACTCATTCCAATTAGCATGTATCTTACTTGTTTCATGAAATATTGTAGACTGTAACATTTCATCTGTAAGAAAGTCAATATTAATATTTCCTTTAATCATGTCTAACAGTTACCTGCATAGAATAAAAAGGTTCATCGCCCATGTTACCAGCAAGATGCCAGTCGTCTTGCTCAAATTTAGTCCAATCGCCTGCTCGCCATTTTACATAAGGTTGATTATGTATTTCATAATAGTGGCCCATCTTCCAATCTTCTAGCATAATCAAATAACGAGCCGTTTTTCCTTTGCCGTACTTTTCTTGAACTTTATAATGTGCATCAATGTGATTAGGTACAGTATTACCTGGATCAAGTTTAATAATACTAACCACATAGTCTAAATTTTCATCTAAACTGCTTAACAGCTTGTTAGCAATGTCTAAAGACCAAGACGGACATGAATCGTCAAACATCTGCCATATGCTACTATTGTGTTTGTTATAGTACTGATCTAACCATTCATACTGACGATAACATTCATGCAAGTCAACAAAAGCTAACTGCTTTAGTTGTGCAGAATATACATTAATATCTAAATGGCCATATTTAATCACAATAACTCTCTAATGTACCTTTACGGCGTAGATCAAGTGTAGCACAATGAATACCTCCGCTCAGTGTCATGCTATGACGGAAGCGAACTGGTACGCTATCGATGCCGTGTTTATCAAGTTCACGCATCAATGGTTCTTGTGCGCTATCGCAAATAATTGTGTTTTCATTTACGCTGAGAATGTTCATACCAATGTATGGACTGCATGGAGCAATGTAACCTTGCTCTGCAAGTTTGCTGCCTTGTACAACACAATCTTCAAACCAAATCTTATCCCACTTCTTAAAGATTTCTGGACAGTTGTCTGGTGTTACGCGGCTGCTGTTTAGCAGTACTAGACCTGGCCGTAAAGGAATAATAGTACTGTCAAAGTGTGCGTAACTATATAGTTCGCTGTAGTGTAGCTTATAGCCCATTGGTTCTAAGAAACGTTTGAGCCACTTGAAGCCTTTCATGTTACCACTGTTGCTAACTTGATAAAGTAAGTCGCGACCAACACGAACAATGTTTGGAGCATCAAAACAAATCTCATGATCTAACAATGTTGCTTTCTTAAGATCGTCAAACTGATACATGTTGTCATGTAACTTTGGCTTTGGCGCTTGTACCCAAAGCGCACCATCTTCAAATGCTTCGTAAAGGATATCTTCGTATAATCTTGTTTCAAAATATCTAGCACGAACAGGAGTAGGTGTTTCGATAAGCATATCACCTAATGGTAGAATTAGATCGCGGGGACACCAGCTGTACCAACCCTTGGTATTCCAACCTTGGCCAATATCGTAGTTAACATTATCCCAATCAATTACTTTAGGACGATGTACTTTTACACCCATTTTTGTTAGCGTATCTGCTAGACCGTCAGCATCTTCGTTAGCTTCGTCGATAACCCATTGCGGATAAGTGCCTTCTAACGGCTTAATTTTTTCTTCTGGCTGGTTTGCATAGCTGAAACTACGTGCGCTAATGTCTGTAGCGATGCGGCTATGGTGTGCGTGACCTACAATAATTTCCTCTAGAGGATCCCAATCGTTATGCGAATTTACAATCATGTTTGCTCCAAATATCTATTAAGTATTTAAGTATTCTGATATACATACTCTATAATTTCCAGGCACACCCCTATTAAAGTGTTTATAACGATTTTCGTCCCCTAGTCCAAAAATTACAGTGTCAGTATAAATGAAACCAAATTCATCGCATACTTCGTAGTAACGTTGTTCATATGTTTCCCAGTTCCAATCCGGGCTAAAACTTTTCATAAAGTGAACACCTAAACTCATACTATGTTTGTTTTGCATTTCAACTTCGTTTAACATGCTTATGCCGTCATCTGCGTAAGTTCTAGTAAATCTAATTCCAACTCTATGATTCTCTAAAGTATAAAACGGCTTGCTTAAACTACAAGTAACTTCCTGGATAGCAGGATAGTTTAAATCAAGATGCACTTTTTTAGAAATACCCCAATATGCTAAATCTACACAAACAGGAATATCGTTAATGTGACATAGATTTATTATATCATAAAACTCAGGGTGCATACAACCAAAGTCACTGAAGGGTGCGCTTATTAATAGTGCATGAAGACCTTTGCCTTGTATGTTACTAACTAGATCATCATAGTTATTTACATAAGAAAAATTAACATGTTTACCTAAACAAGCGTGATATTGAAAATCTCCGCGTAAGCAAAATATGTGCCTATTTGCAGAATGTTTTAAAATAAAATGATCAAATGTCTGGCTAGTTCCTTGTGTATAATCAGCATAATTGAATTGGTCTAATCCTCTTATACTTTTATTGTTAGAATAGCATAACCAATTTCTCCATACTTCTTCATATTCTTTTGATGAAACATTTTGAAAAACGTGATTATTGTAGTGAGCAAGAATATCAGAATTTTTAATAGGCCTTGCTCCTCTAATTGCTTGCTGCATTAATTACCTCGTCAAAAAATAAATTATTACTGTTTCGTTGAAAATTACCGGAGACTAAATGCTCGTAATTAAATTCAATGCTTTCTTTTGTTTTATACCTAACTCTGCTAAATTCTATTCCTGATAGATTTAACAAATTAACAACTAAGTTATAGAACTGTTGTGTTCTATTAAAGAATGATTCTTCTTTATCAAAACTAACATCCCAACAATCATCAAAGGGTTTAAAGCCTAAACGTTTCATCATATCATACATACCTTTTCCACCAACTGTAATAAAAGGTTTTTTAAAGTACATAGGTATAATTTGTTTTTCATCAATAATATTAATGTTATGCTCGCCACCGCTAACTAAAACTATTTCTGCATGATCAAACATCCAACCAGGAGTAGCAACACTTTTTAAATCTTTATCTAAATCTAATTTAACAGGTGCTTTAAATATTTTTTTAACTGCATTAATTTTGTCTTTATCTAATATAGTATTATCAGTTAGAACAATTTTTACTGTGTCGTGCAATGTTGACAGCATATATAAAAAGTCTTTACTTTGTTCTATTTCTTTTAAAAATGAATTATCAATTGAAAAATTTCTAGAGTATATAGTGTCGTTTAATAATTTTTCATTTAGTTCAAACATTCGAGCAAGTATCAATCTATGAGGTCTACAAATTCTCATAGTAAGAAGAAATTTGTTCTTTCTTTCTTTTTGAGGTAGATACTTTTTATAATCGTCTGGTACTGTTTTTGAAAAATCAAAGAAGTTATTTTTGTTTTTTACAAAAGAAGAATAAAACACATGATCCAAATACCACATTTTACCAACAAAAGGTATGTTTGCAGAAGATAATTGTTTTCTTGCTTCATCGCTGGTTTCATTACCGCTAACTACAATCTTACAACTAGGATATTTTTCTTTTAATAATGAAACAAATGGTATGTTATGAGCATAAAATGGTTCAGAAGAAGAGTAAACTAAAAATATAGTATTTTCAGTATCTAGTTGTTTAGATAGCAATTCAATCTTCTGATCAAATAGTTCTCCTACTGGCGTAACTAGCCCTTCTTTATATAAAGATACACTTTGATAATCTAAAGGTACAATAGTTATTCCGGATAACGTATCTTGCGATCCATTAACAACACGAATATTGTAATTGTCCCCAATATTCTTATCTAAACTCAGCATAGAATACATATCTTCACGTATATGTATATTAAATCCGGATAATCTTAATTGATCTATTTCATCAGTGCTTAGTTGCGATGAGCCGTACAAATAGAAGATGTTTATATCAGTAGCTATGGTCATTTGAATCCTAAACGGCTTATTTATAATATGTGTATTTAATGGTTTTGTTTTTAACTTTTTGATTTATTGAAAGACCTGACATTATCTATTAAGATAAATAGTATTATGCCAAAATTATCATTGTGGAATCCCATTAAAACTAACGACTACAAGTTCATTGATAGAATTGTGGGCGAACACTTATTTGCGGGCGGTACAGGTGTACATATACACAAGTACTTAGGTGTACACGAAACACCGGATACAGGTGATCCTACTCGTCCAAGTAGTGCAGGCAATGATACACAAGTGTTTATTCAAGATCTACTGTTCTTAGAAAACAGAGATCGCAAGTACGATAGCAATATTTACGAGTTGCGCGGTCAGTACAATATATTAGATAACGATGGGTTTGATTTAACCCAATTTGGTGCTTTCTTAGCCAATGATACAGTTTTCATGACATTTCACATCGAAAGTATGGTAGAGGCATTAGGTCGTAAGCTAATGCCAGGTGATGTTTTAGAATTACCTCACTTACGTGACGATTTGTTATTAGGTAGCGATGAAGCTATTAACAGATTTTATGTAGTGCAAGAAGGTGCTAGACCGGCAGAAGGATACGATCCTCGTTGGTGGCCTCACTTGTGGCGTGTTAAGTGCGGTCCTATCAGCGACAGTCAAGAATACAGAGATATTTTGGGTACTGGCGAAGAAGAAGGTGACTTACGCAATCTTATCAGCAAGTATCAAAACGAAATCACAATTAATGACGCAATTTTGGCTCAAGCGGAAAGAGATGTTCCGTATGATCCTCAATACAGAAATAACACACACTTATATTTTGATCCTGAAGTACCCGATAAACCTGTTGTAGGTTTTAACTACGGTGCTAATGACGGGCAACCACCAAACGGTTTAACTGTAGTTGGAAGCGGTTCAAGTTTCCCAACTAGCGGAGTGAGTGACGGTGATTATTTCTTAAGAACTGACTTTACTCCAAATAGACTGTTTATGAAGTCTGGAAATAGATGGATCAGGGTAGGCGATGATGCTCGCAAAACGTGGGCTGCGGCAAACAGATTGCTTACATCATTTATTAACAACGATAATTATACAATTAATTCAGACGGTGAGATTAGTGAAGAAAAAACTAACCTCAGTAAAGTAGTAAAGCCAAAGACAGACAACTAAAGGAGTAACAAGATGGCTACAAAATTAACAGAGCATTTCACATTAGAAGAAATGACTGCATCACCAACAGCAAAAAAGCTAGGTCTACCAAATACAC
>JACCEA010227366.1_pt1 | contig 24485 bp, 20 predicted proteins | sample 7449851 | NCBI WGS metagenome assembly JACCEA01 (sample SAMN15323453, study PRJNA562643) | freshwater metagenome | isolation source: river surface water | place: USA:Blue River Watershed | collected 2017-08-18 | reverse complement strand
GTTTTCATTGGGTAAGGCATTAATACAAACTTCATCTTCTTGCAACTGATATTGATTTAAAAATTCGGTTTCAGCGCCAGTAAAAACAACTTTTCCCTTTGCCATAGCTTCTAATGCATTATACCCTTGATCGTATGCAAAAACTTGGTCTAGTAGAATATGCGCTTTGTTATAAATGGAAATATATTCGCTGTACGGAAGGTTTTCGGTTACAACTATTTCTACTTTATCAGTATGTTTTTCTCGAATGATTTCTAAAGCTTTTTCGAAATAATTAATTCCTTTTTTAAGATAACTCAATCGATTAATACCAAGAAAAATGATGATTTTATTTGTGTTTTCTATAGGTTGAAAAATAATTTTATCTGTATTTATTGGATTTGGAATAAACGTAGTTGTAAAACCCACTTTTTGCATCGGAATTTCATAATCTAAATCAGATGTGATTAGTTTTTGACAGTTTTTATTCAACCATTTAAAGGTTTTTCGATAACTATCTTTTCGATATTTTAAAGGGAATTGAAAATCTTTTTCCAAAGAATTGTCGTCAAAATAAGGAGTTAAAACCGAATATTTTAGTTCGTTTTGAAACCAATAATCCACGACAGAAACTTCATCACCACAAATTAATAAACTTCGACTTTTGATTTTTTTGAACAGCTTTTTATATAAAAAACGTGATAAAATTGGATACGTTTCTAAAGCATCAGAATTAATCATTTGTACATGATTAAAATCATTCAACTTAGGTAATAGAAAATATAAACGAATTGCTTTTTCAATTTTTTCTAAATCTAAATTTATAACTTTTCGAATTCCTTTGAATAGAAAATTTGCAATTTTATTATCATTACAAATTCTTGCATAAATTGAATAATCTACAGAGAATTTCTTGAATTTATCACCACAACCCACAATTGTGACTTCATGACCAAGCGCTATCAATCCTTCTTTTAAAGAATTGTGCAAACGGCTGTATTCACCTAACAAAAGTATTTTCATGTAATGGTTCTAAATTCTAAATTCTGACTTCTAAATTCTTATCTTTGTGTAAATATAGTACAATTGCTAAATATGTATCAAAAATCGGATATTCAAATTTTAATTGCCACGATGAATCGAACTAATTTCGATTTTTTGAAAGCCATGTTTGTATTTTCTGATTTTTCAACGCTTAACCTATTAGTAATTAATCAAACGACTTCTGATAGGTTATTGCAATCTAATTTTGAAAATGTTGAAGTAATCAATTCCTTTGATAAAGGATTGTCTAAAAGTAGAAATTTAGCATTGCAAAAGGCTTCTAAAGATTTAATTATTTTGACTGATGATGATGTGGTTTTTCAGTCTGGTTTTGATGATTTTGTATTAAACGCATTCAATTCCAACCCAAATCATGATGGTTTTCGATTTCAATATGAAAATGAAAATGGAAATTTACCGAAAATATATCCAAAACGTTTTTTATCAAAACTTTCAAATTTTGAGATATTAAATTCTTCTTCTGTTGAATTGGTTTTTAAAAAGGATAGTATCAAATCTAAAGGTGTATTATTTGATGAGAATTTTGGTTTAGGATCGAAATTTTATATGGGAGAAGAGGCTATTTTTGTTTCAGATGTCATCAAAAAAGGCTTGAATATAGGCTTTGTACCCAAAACAATTTTGATTCACTCTGATTTATCAACAGGAGAAAAAACAATTTTTTCAGAATTATATTTTGTACAAAGTGCTGTTTTTTATCGCATTTTTGGCAAAATGTATTTATTTTGGGTAGCTTTGAAATTATTTTTTGATTTAAAACAAAGTAAAATTAAAATTACTCAAGTTTATAACTTATTTAGTCAAGCGCTTAAAGGAAAAAAAGCTTATGTCAACCATACAAAATTGTAAAATACTTTCCATTCCAAAAATTGAAGACCCAAGAGGGAATCTTTCGGTAATTGAAAATGATGTAATTCCATTTGATATCAAACGCGTTTATTATTTGTATGATGTGCCTAGTGGAGCTGAACGTGGCGGACATTCTCATAGAGAACAATATGAGTTTTTAGTTGCACTTTCAGGAAGTTTCGATGTGATTTTAAACGATGGGAATCAACAAAAAACAATTTCACTTAACAAACCTTTTGAAGGCCTTTTAATAACGAATGGAATTTGGCGTGAATTGAAGAATTTTTCTTCTGGTGCTGTTTGTTTAGTAATTGCTTCGGATGTTTTTGACGAAGAGGATTATATCAGAGAATTTAAAGAATTTCTAGAATCCAAATCTTAGTGATATACTGTAAAATCAACACCAAATTTTTTTAATAGATGTTTTGTTTTTAGTAGCAAACGCAAAACAAAAATTGGAGTTGAAAGTAAAATTTTTGTCTTAGTAGGAATATTTGAAGTAATATTTTTTAAAATTTTTTTGGAATTTTCAATATCACCAGCAATCCTATATTGTAAAGCGTACTCTAATCTATAAATATCTAAAAACTTTTTTAAACTTTTGTTTTCTTTTTCTTCTTCGGAAAATTGATTTAAATCTATTAAAGCTTTTTTTGTAAATTTTAATTTTGCTAAAGAATTTTGTGCTTCAAAATGATAAATCGCAGAAATTACATTGTTAATGGCAACATTGTTCTTTATGGCAATTTTTGTCCAAAGTTCTAAATCCTCTCCGTTTGAAATTGCAATATTAAATCCATTGAATTCTAAAATAATATTTTTTGGAACAATAATAGAAGATGAAGTAGCAATTCGATTTACTAAACTAGCTTGAAAAAAATCGGACACTATTCCTCTATAATCATCTGCGAAACTGTAAGAAAAACTATTGTTTATGATATGATTTTTAGCTATCATAGTTTGGTAACGACTACAATACATGCCACAATTTGGAAAATCATTTATTAATTTTACTAGTTCTTCTAGATGATTGGGATACCAGTAATCATCTGCATCTAAAAAAGCAATAAATTCTCCTTTTGCCTGAGCAATTCCTAAATTTCTAGCAGCTGCGACACCTTTGTTTTCTTGTTGAAAGCATTTGATTCGTTCGTCTAAAAATTGAGAAACAATTTCAAAACCGTTATCTGTAGAGCCATCATTTATAAGTACCACTTCATAATCAGTAAAAGTTTGTGCTAATACCGATTGTAAAGTTTCTGAAATAATGAAACCTTTATTGTAGAGAGGTATGATTACTGATAGAAAAGGCATATTATTGTTTTAATGAACACATATAACTGATTCGGAATAAATTAAAAACAATTAATGACGGATTGTTAGAAACTAAATTTTTGGTCATTGTATTTTTAAATATTTTGTAAAATAATAAGGCTATTAAATGAAGCTTTGTTGTTTTTAAAAAAACATATAATTTTAATAACGAAACATATCTATAATCAATTTTTTTTGAAGCATAAAGTACAAGTAAACTTTTTATACTGTTTTTTGTTTTGTTAATGTAAACTTCATTTGAATCAATATCACCATGTTTTATTTGATTATCGATATGATGAATTTTAGATGGTATTAAACTTAATTGATAGGAAAGTTGAGTATCGTCATGCCCATAAAGAGTAATTTCTGTGTCAAATTTTACTTTATTGAAACATTCTTTTTTAATAATTGTATTGTTAAATAGTAAACACTTATATGGCTTTTTTAATCTATCTTTAGCAAGTTTGTCTTCAATAAATTTCCCATATTTCCATCTGAGAATTTGTTGATTTGAAGGATAGTTTTCAGGATGTAATCTTCCGCCATATATAACATCATATTCTTTGAGATTATTAATGTAATTTTTTATATAATGAGAATTAATTACAATTGAGTCTCCATCCAAAAAAAGAAGATATTCATACTTCGCTCTTTTAGCTAATAAGTTTCGATTTTGTCTATGAGCTACATTTTTTTCTAGCGAAATAAAATTACAGTTTGAAAGTGAATTTATTTTTTCATTATTAATATTAAGAGTTGATTTAGACGCGTCGTCTTGACATAAAATTTCAAAGACAATTCCTAATTCAATACATTGCTTATGAAGTTCTTCAACTAATGGATAAGCATTATAATTGTATATTGGAACTAAAACCGATAACATCTATATCGTTCTTTGAACTACTTCAAACATTTTTCCACCCTCAAATTTAAGCGTTTTTGATGGGTATTTTAAAACCAATGCATAATCGTGAGTCGCCATTAAAATGGTTTTTCCGTTTGCGTTAATTTTTCTTAGAACTTCCATAACTTCCACGCTGGTTTGTGGGTCAAGGTTTCCTGTTGGTTCGTCTGCTAAAATGATTTCTGGGTCGTTTAATAAAGCTCTTGCAATTCCTACACGTTGCTGTTCTCCGCCAGAAAGTTGGTGTGGCATTTTATTAGCAAAACCTTTCATCCCAACTTTGTCTAAAACTTCTTCGATTTTAGCATCCATTTCTTCTTTTTCTGTCCAGCCAGTTGCTTTAAGAACGAATAATAAGTTTTCTTTTACGCTTCGGTCTGAAAGTAATTTGAAATCTTGAAAAACGACTCCTAACTTTCTTCTCAAATAAGGGATGTCACTTTCTTTTAAAGTTGTTAAATCATAATCTACAATGCTTCCTTCGCCATCTGTCAAAGCCAAATCAGCATAAAGCGTTTTTAAGAAACTACTTTTTCCAGAACCTGTTCTACCAATTAAATAAAGAAATTCTCCATGTTTTACATCGATATTTACATCGGTTAAAACCGGATTTTTATCTTGATAAATGGTTACATTTTTTAAGGATAGAACTGATTGTGACATATATAAATTGGATTTTAAAATGTAAAAGTAATAACTTATGGTTCTGTATCAAAATTTTAAACCAATTTCGATTAAAATTATTGTGTTTGGTTAAAAACTATGTTCAAAAATTGTACAATAATATGTTAAGAACCTTCGTTAATACTTACAATAAGCCTTATATTTGGAACTTATAAATAACGAATCACATGATAAAGTATTTAAAACTTTCTTTTTTAATGGTGTTTTTTTCGGGAACACTTTTAGCCCAACAAACTTCTGTTTACACGCACGAATTAACTGAGTTTAATCGCGCTGTAGAATTGTACAAAGACAAACAGTATCAAGCAGCTCAAATTCTATTCGATAAAGTAAAATCGAAAACCGATAACATGGAAGTAGAATCGGATTGTGCTTACTATATTGCCAATTGTGCGATTCGTTTGGACCAAATGGGAGCCGATGTTTTGGTGGAAAGTTTTGTGGAAGATTTTCCCACGAGTACGAAAACAAATCAAGCCTACATTGAAGTAGCGCATTACTATTTTGATCAAGGAAATTATCCAAAATCATTAGAATGGTTCGACAAAGCGGATTCAAACAATATGTCGCAAGCCGAAAGAGAAAAGTATAATTTCCAGAAAGGGTATGCTTATTTCACTGCTAAAAACACAAAAGAAGCTACAAAATACTTCAACCAAGTAGTAAATTCGAAGACTTTTGGAAGTCAGGCGAAATATTATTTAGGTTACATGTCTTATGAAACAGATGATTATAAAAGTGCAAATCAATATTTCGAGCAGGTTTCTGACCAAGACAAGTACAAAGAAAAAATGGGCTATTTTCAAGCCGATATGAATTTCAAGCTTGGAAATTTCCAAAAAGCCATCGATTTAGGTTTAGAGCAAATGCCTAAATCAAAAGGAGAAGAAAAAAGTGAATTGTCTAAAATCATTGGAGAAAGTTATTTCAATTTAAAACAATACGATAAAGCACTTCCCTATTTATTGGCTTACAACGGTAAAAAAGGAAAATGGAATAACACTGATTTTTACCAATTAGGTTACACGTATTACCAACAAAAAGATTACGAAAATGCCATTTCGCAATTCAATAAAATTATTGGAGGAAATGATGGTGTTGCTCAAAACGCTTACTATCATTTAGCAGAAAGTTATTTAAAAACCGATAAAAAGCAACAAGCATTAAACGCTTTCAAAACGGCTTCTGAAATGGAATTTGATTTGAAAATTCAAGAAGATGCCTATTTGAATTATGCGAAATTGAGTTACGAAATCGGAAATCCATATAAGTCGGTTCCGGAAGTGATGAATGATTACATGGCGAAATATCCAAATACACCTTACAAATCGGAAATCAATACGTTGTTGATTAGTTCGTATATCACTTCAAAAAACTATAAAGAAGCATTAGTTTTATTGGAAAAAAATAAATCTCCAGAAAATAAATTAGCGTATCAAAAAGTAACGTTTTACAGAGGTTTGGAATTGTATACCGATGGCGATTACAAAGGTGCTTATGCCTTATTTAAAAAATCGTTAGCCGAAAACAAAGATGCAAAATTCACCGCAAGAGCAACTTTTTGGAAAGCCGAAACTGAATACAATTTGGACCAATTTGAAGAAGCAAAATTGAGTTTCAAACAGTTTTTAAATTCGGCTGAAGCTTCAAATACGCCTGAATTTGCTAATGCCAATTACAACTTAGCGTATTCGTATTTCAAGTTGAAAGAATATGAAAATGCGATTCAATATTTTGATGCTTACACCAAATCTTCTAAAGAGGATAGAGTTCGTTTAACGGATGCGTATTTACGTTTGGGTGATTGTAATTTCATGGCTGCAAAATATTGGCCAGCTATGGATGCATACAACAAAGCTATCGATATGAAAAGTGTTGATGCGGATTATGCAGCTTTCCAAAAAGGAATCAGCTATGGATTTGTAAGCAAACCAGACCGAAAAATTGAAGATTTAGAGAAATTCTCAAAAACGTTTCCAAATTCGCAATATGCAGATGATGCTTTGTATGAGTTAGGGAATACTTACGTGAATCAAAATCAAAATGATAAAGGAATTAGTACTTACGACCGATTAATCAATGGATACAAATCAAGTTCGTATGTAGCAAAAGCGATTTTAAAACAAGGTTTGATTTATTATAATTCGAATAAAGAAGATTTAGCTTTAACAAAGTTCAAAAAAGTAGTAGCCGAATATCCAAATTCACCAGAATCTATCGAAGCGGTTTCAACTGCGCGTTTAATTTATGTTGATAAAGGTCAAGTGGATGAATATGCGGCTTGGGTTAAAACTTTATCGTTTGTAGAAGTTTCAGATGCCGATTTAGATAATGATACTTACGAATCTGCCGAAAAACAATACTTGCAAAATAACAACAAACAAGCAATTTCAGGATTTTCAAGTTATGTAAGCAAATTTCCAAACGGAATTCATGCTTTAAAAGCGAATTTCTACTTAGCACAATTGTATTTTGCTGATAATTTGGAAGCAAATTCTGTGAAACATTATGAGTTTGTAGTTTCAAAACCAAGAAATGAATTTACAGAACAAGCTTTGGCTCGTTTGTGTCAAGTGCATTTGAAAGCTAAGAATTATGACAGTGCGATTCCAGTTTTAAAACGTTTGGAAACCGAAGCGGATTTTCCACAAAATATAACCTATGCGCAGTCTAATTTAATGAAATCGTATTACGAAAAACAAGATTTTACCAATGCTGTTATCTATGCCGATAAAGTGTTGAAAAACGACAAAATAGATGATAGAATTAAAAGTGATGCTCAAATTATCGTAGCGCGTTCGGCTATTAAAACGAATGATGAAGCTAAAGCCAAAGAAGCGTATGCTAAATTGCAAAAAATCGCAAAAGGCGAATTAGCAGCTGAAGCTTTGTATTACGATGCGTATTTCAAAAACAAAGAAGGTAAGTTTGAGCCATCGAATGTTGTGGTACAAAAAATCGCTAAAGATTATTCAGGTTATAAATATTACGGAGCGAAGAGTTTGGTAATTATGGCGAAAAACTTCTACGGATTAAAAGATAGTTTTCAAGCGACTTACATTTTAGAAAGTGTAATTGAAAACTTCAAAGAATATACAGATGTAATCGAAGAAGCGCAAAAAGAACTGGATTTCATCAAAGGAGAAGAAGCAAAACGTAATTCATCAATCACAAATTAATAAAAATAAGATAATTGTCATGCTGAACTCGTTTCAGTATCTAGCATCTCATTTAAAAATATAGAACATGAAGAAATTAAATATAATCGCCATAGTTTTAGTTGTATTCGGAATTCAATTTTCATTTGCTCAAGTAAAAGATGAAAACATTGGTTCGGAAGTGGTAAACATTGTAAAACCTTATACACCCACTATTTCAGATGCTTTCAAAGTGAAAGAAACACCTGTTTTAGAAGATGAAGAAGAGCAAAAAAAGGAACCTATTCAATATAATATTTTCTCATTTCCGGTAGCATCAACATTTACGCCAGCAAAAGGAAAAGCCGCAGGAGTAGATAAAACCGAAAAAGAAAAATTATACAACAATTACGCTACTTTAGGTTTTGGAAATTACCCAACAATCAATGCAGAATTGTTCATTACACAAAATTTAAGTAGAACTAGTTATGTAGGTGGAATGTTACGTCATTTGTCGTCTCAAGGCGGAATTAAAGATTTGGTTTTAGATGATAAATTCTACAACACCAGTTTAGATGTAACGTACGGAGTTCGAGAGCGCGATATGAGTTGGAATGTAGATTTAGGTGTGAAAAACCAAATTTACAATTGGTACGGTTTACCAACAGAAACCATTTTCTTTGATGACGCTACAATTGCAGGAATCGATTCAAAACAAACGTATAATACAATTGCTTTAGGCGGAAAAATGAGTTTCAAAGACGGAATTTTTAATGATGCTAGCATGCAATTCAAACGTTTTTCGGATGGATTGGATTCGGGCGAAAATCGTTTCTTCATCAAGCCAAATTTCGATTTTGATGTGATGAGTCAAAAAGTAAAAGCAGATTTCGTTGTGGATTATGTAGGTGGAAGTTTTGATAGAATGTACGATGTTGATTCGGAGTTAAAATATAGCAATATTATCGCAGGAACAAGACCAAGTATTTTATATCAAAAAGATGATTTGTCTGTTCAAATTGGAGCAGGAGTGTACTATGCAACTACAAAAATTAACGGAGAAAGTGATGGAAAAATCTTTGTTTATCCAAATATTAAAGCGTCATACAAATTAGTAGGTGATATTTTAGTAGCTTATGCTGGAGCTGAAGGAGATTTAGAGCAAAATTCGTATGCTGATTTCGTAGATCAAAATCCATTTGTGTCGCCAACAATGTCAATTGCACCAACCGATAATAAATACGATTTGTATGTTGGGATGAAAGGAAAATTGGCAAATTCAGTAGCATTCAATGTGAGAGCTTCAAATAAAAATCAAGCTGATAGAGCATTATTTGTTAGCAATGGTTTTGATGGAACGGGAACGAATACAAACGGTTATGCTTACGGAAATTCATTCGGAATAGTATATGACGATTTAAATACGCTAAGCATTTTCGGAGAATTAAAAGCTGATTTTTCTAAAAATGTAACTTTCGGAATCAACGGAACCTACAACAATTATTCAACCGATTCGCAAGCGGAAGCATGGAACTTACCTCAATTAAAAATTGGTTCAACCGTAGATTTTGATATCAATGAAAAATGGTACGCAGGTGCGAATGTGTTTTTTGTTGGTGAAAGAAAAGATATTGTAACGATACAAAATGATATCCTAGTTTTTCCAGCGACTTTTTCACAACAAGTGGTAACTTTAGAAAGCTATTTCGATTTAAACGCGCACGTAGGCTACAAATACAACGCTAGATTAACCGCTTTCTTAAAAGGAAACAACTTAGCCAACCAACAATACAACCGTTGGGCAAATTTCCCAGTGCAAGGAATCCAGGTGTTGTTAGGGGCGAATTATAAGTTTGATTTTTAAAATACGTAACCACAAAGTTCACAAAGGTTTACACAAGGTTCACAAAGTTTTTTTGTGTCCTTAGCGCCTTCTTTGTGCCCTTTGTGGTTAATCTTTTCACCATGACATTCAAACAAAAAATAAAATCCCATTACCAAAACCTATTATCGGAGAAAATAAACGATTTGCGTTTTATGATTTCCGATTTGGCTCAAGATGCGCAAAACGATGCGAAAGGTTCGGCTGGCGATAAGCACGAAACCGCTTTGTCGATGATGCATTTGGAGCAAGAAAAACTCAATCAAAAATTAGCAGAAATCATCGAACAAAAAAATGTTGTGGATAAAATCGATGCGGATGCAATTCATACCAAAATAGCACTCGGAAGTTTGGTTCAAACCAATGAAATGCTATTTTATATCAGTGCTGCTCTACCAAAAATCCAACTCGAAAATAAGACGATAATTGCTGTTTCACCACAATCGCCATTAGGAAGTCAATTAATGGGTAAAAGTCTCGGAGATGAGGTTGTAATTAATAGTAATCGATTCCAAATTAAATCCATCGAATAAAACAAAACCACTCACTCGAGTGGTTTTTTTATGATTTGTAACTAAAACAAACGTAAAACAATATTTCTGATTTATAATATAATTAAAAAATTAATTTTTAGTTTTAATTTATAACTAAAATTAATTTTAAGGTTTATTATTTAAACTTATATATTCAATTTTGCTTCATCAAACTAAGTGAATTAATTCTTTCACTTAAACAATTAAACATTTCAACGATTAAACTTAAAAATTATGTGCGGAATATTAGCCATTATAGGGAAAGGAAAAGAAGCAACATTAGTGCAGCAATTATCAAAAAGAATGAGTCATCGTGGTCCAGATGAAAGCGATATTCATGTAACTGAGAAAGGTCACATTTTGGCGCACGAGCGTTTATCAATTGTCGATTTACACACAGGAAAACAGCCCATTCAAGGAACAGATTCCGCTTGGATGGTACATAATGGCGAAATATACAATCACAAAAAGTTAAGAGAGACGACTTTAAAACATCACACGTTTAGAACAACATCAGATTCAGAAGTTATAGTGCATTTGTATGAAGAATTTGGTTACGATTTCTGTGATATGTTGGACGGAATTTTTGCTCTAGTAGTTATCGATGGAGATGATTATATCGTAGCTCGTGATCCACTAGGAGTAAAGCCTTTGTATTACGGAATGGATGAAAGAGGTCGCTTGTATTTTGCTTCCGAAATGAAAGCGATTACCGACCAATGTAAGTCTTTTTCAACATTTCCTCCAGGACATTATTATACCGAAAAAACCGGTTTTGTTAAATACTACAAACCAGAATGGGAAGCACATGAAAAAGCAGTTGAAAAATTAGATTTACAAGCTTTAAACGCAAGTTTGACACAAGCGGTAGAAAAACGTTTAATGTGCGATGTACCATTTGGAGTTTTACTTTCTGGTGGATTAGATTCGTCGTTAATTGCATCAATAACGTCAAGATTGTTAGAAGGAAGTGGTCAAGAATTGCATTCGTTTTCTATCGGATTAGATGCTTCGGCTCCGGATTTAATTGCAGCAAAAAAAGTGGCAGATTTCATTGGAACTACACATCACGAAATTCATTTCACAGTCGAACAAGGAATTGAGATTTTAGATAAGTTAATTTGGCATTTGGAAACGTATGATGTAACGTCAATTCGTGCGAGCACACCAATGTACTTTTTGTCAAAAGCAATTACGGATAAAGGAATCAAAATGGTATTGTCAGGCGAAGGTGCTGATGAAATTTTCGGTGGTTATTTGTACTTTAGAAATGCGCCATCGGTATTGGATTTCCAAAAAGAAACCATCGAACGAGTTCAAAAGTTGTTTACAGCCGATTTACTTCGTGCGGATAAATCAACTATGGCACACGGTTTGGAAGCAAGAGTTCCGTTTTTAGATAAAGCGTTTTTGGATTTAGCAATCAAAATTCGACCTGAAGAGAAAATGCCAAAAACTTATGACGGAATTGAAAAATATATTTTACGAAAAGCATTCGATACACCCGAAAGACCCTTTTTACCCGAAGCGATTTTATGGAGACAGAAAGAGCAGTTTTCTGATGGAGTAGGTTACAACTGGATTGATACTTTAATTGAGTATTGTTCAAGCCAAGTAACAGATGATGAATTTGAAAAAGCAAAACTGTTCTTTCCTTATAACACGCCAGTTACAAAAGAAGCGTTTTATTACAGAAGGATATTTCACAAGCATTTTCCACAAGAAAGTGCGGCACAAACGGTTCGTAAATGGATTCCAAAATGGCAAGAAAACCAAGATCCAAGCGGAAGAGCAAATGCTGCTCACGTAAAAGCGGATGTATCAATTGCTGTAGAAAAAGAAGTAGTTTAGTATTTTTTATTAGGTTTGTTGTTTTGAAAGACCTCTTTAATTGCGTTTTAAAGAGGTTTTTTTATTTCTTCTGTTTTGAGGAAATTAAAAAATAGTCAAAAATTGAAAATAAGGCGATTTTTATTCGATTTAAGACACTTTTGTTTAAAATTAACAAATGTTAATAACTTAACCATGAGTTGCCATGGTTTTTATTTCTTCTTTTTATCTAATTACCTATATTTGTTGATATTAAAAATACTTTATTTAGCATAAATATTATGAGTGAAGAAAATAAAAAAGGGAGTTATTCAGCCGACAGTATTCAGGCATTAGAAGGAATGGAGCACGTAAGAATGCGTCCTTCCATGTATATTGGAGATACTGGAGTTCGTGGATTACACCATTTAGTTTATGAAGTTGTAGATAACTCTATCGATGAGGCTTTAGCAGGACATTGTGATACGATTTATGTAGCCATTAATGAAGATAATTCTATTTCTGTTGAAGATAACGGACGTGGAATTCCAGTAGATATTCACAAAAAAGAAGGTGTTTCTGCTCTTGAGGTTGTAATGACTAAAATTGGAGCAGGAGGTAAGTTCGATAAAGATTCTTATAAAGTTTCTGGAGGTCTTCATGGGGTTGGGGTATCGTGTGTTAACGCACTTTCTGATCATTTAAGAGCTACAGTTCACAGAGAAGGTAAAATTTACGAACAAGAATACGAAAGAGGAAAAGCGCTTTATCCGGTAAAGCAAATTGGTACTACAGACAAGAGAGGAACAGTCGTTACTTTCAAACCTGATGGTACTATTTTTACGCAAACTTTAGAATATTCTTACGATACATTAGCGGCTCGTTTACGTGAACTTTCTTTCTTGAATAAAGGAATTACTATCACGTTAACAGATAAACGTGATATCGATGATAAAGGACAGCCAAGAACAGAAACTTTCCATTCTCAAGAAGGTTTAAAAGAATTCGTTAAGTTTTTAGATGGAAACCGTGTGCCAATTATTGGTCACGTAATTTCAATGGAAAACGAAAAAGGCGAAATTCCAGTTGAGGTAGCTTTGATTTATAATGAAAGTTATACAGAGAACATCTTTTCTTATGTAAATAATATCAATACACACGAAGGAGGAACGCATTTGCAAGGTTTCCGTATGGGATTAACGCGTACGTTGAAAAAATATGCAGACGCTTCTGGATTGTTAGATAAATTGAAATTCGAAATTTCGGGAGACGACTTCCGTGAAGGTTTAACTGCGATTATTTCGGTAAAAGTAGCAGAACCTCAATTCGAAGGTCAAACCAAAACTAAACTTGGAAATAGAGAAGTAGTTTCTCCTGTTTCACAAGCAGTGGCTGAAATGCTTGAAAATTATTTGGAAGAAAATCCAAACGATGCGAAAATCATTGTTCAAAAAGTAATTTTGGCAGCTCAAGCGCGTCATGCAGCGAAAAAAGCGCGTGAAATGGTACAACGTAAAACCGTTATGGGCGGTGGAGGTTTACCAGGTAAATTATCCGATTGTTCGGAACAAGATCCAGCAAGATGTGAGATTTTCCTAGTTGAGGGAGATTCGGCAGGTGGAACTGCAAAACAAGGTCGTGATAGAGCGTTTCAAGCGATTTTGCCTTTGCGTGGTAAGATTTTGAACGTAGAAAAAGCGATGCAACATAAAGTATTTGAAAACGAAGAGATTCGTAATATTTTCACCGCTTTAGGAGTTACAGTAGGAACAGAAGAAGATAGCAAAGCGTTGAATTTATCAAAATTAAGATATCATAAAGTAGTGATCATGTGTGATGCCGATGTCGATGGTTCTCACATTGCTACTTTGATTTTGACGTTCTTCTTTAGATATATGAAAGAGTTAATTGAAAACGGACACGTTTATATTGCAACTCCTCCTTTATATATGGTGAAAAAAGGAAATAAAAAAGAATATGCTTGGACGGATGATCAACGTGATATAGCTAACGAAAGAATGGGTGGAAGTGCCGCAATTCAACGTTATAAAGGTCTTGGGGAGATGAACGCTGAGCAATTATGGGAAACTACCATGAATCCTGATTTCAGAACGTTACGTCAAGTGACTATCGATAGCTTATCAGAAGCGGATAGAATCTTCTCCATGTTAATGGGAGATGAAGTACCACCTCGTAGAGAATTTATTGAGAAAAATGCTGCTTACGCTAAAATTGATGCATAAAGCGGTAACTACATTAGGGTTGATTATGGCATTCCTTTTTACACAAAAAAGTGAAGCTCAAACTTCTCCACAAGACATTCAACAAATAGGGTATCTGTTATCAGATGCCCTTTTGTATTCTCAGCAATATATAGTGCCGGCTACTGATGCTGCGGTTTATCAAGCTTCAGCAGCTTGGGTAATGTCACCTAAAAAACGAAAAAAATGGGATGTAAATTTAGGTTTGCATACTAATATTTTCTTTGTTCCAAAAGCGGATAGAACATTCCAAATTCAAAATTCTGATTTTCAATTTTTTGAGATTGAAGGCGCGACTTCAGCTACAGTTCCAACGGCTTTAGGAAACGATAATCAAGTGTATTTGGTAGGGGAATTAGGGGGAGAGCAAGTGCGTTTCAAAACACCTGAAGGAATAAATCAAGAAACGGTAATTTATCCCTATTTCAAGGAGGAATAGAATTGCCTTACGGATTTGAGTTTATCGCTCGATATTCAACCAAAACCAAACTGAAAAGAGGTGATTATCAAGTGTACGGTTTCGGACTAAAGCATAATTTTAGTCAATATTTTTCAAAAGTAGAAGCTAAGAATATTCATTTTTCGGCTGCGGCTATTTATTCAAAAGAAGATATCAGTTTTGATTTTTTAGATATAAATACAGCTTATGGAAATTTAGGAATCAATAATTTGAATGGTTTGGTAGATACCTTTAATTTTCAATTAAGTGCTTCAAAAGAATTCAAACGCTTGAGTTGATTACCAATTTTATCCTGAATCACAGCGCATTTGAATATGTTGTAAGTGGTAATAAAGGTTCTATTGAGGAAGTATTTCCAGTTCAAAATATAATTAATGGACTTCTAAAGCGAGTTGCAAAAGACAAAACTAATATTTTAGGAGAAATTTCGGGTAGATATCAAATAAGCAAAATTTATCTGCAAAGTTCAATTGCTTTTGGTAAATTTGTAAACGGAAATATTGGTGTTCAATATCAATTTTAATTTAACAATTTTAATATACACAACAAAATGAAAGTAACAATAGTTGGTGCGGGTAACGTAGGTGCAACATGTGCAGATGTTATTTCGTACAGAGGAATTGCAAGCGAAGTAGTATTAGTAGACATCAAAGAAGGTTTTGCAGAAGGTAAAGCTATGGATATTATGCAATGTGCTACTACAACTGTATTCAACACACAATTAAGCGGAACAACAGGAGATTATTCTAAAACAGCTGGAAGTGATGTAGTAGTAATTACATCAGGTATTCCAAGAAAACCAGGAATGACACGTGAGGAATTAATCGGAATCAATGCTGGAATCGTTAAATCGGTTGCGGATAACGTATTAACTCATTCTCCAAATGCAATTATTGTTGTAGTGTCAAATCCAATGGATACTATGACGTATTTAACGTTGAAAGCTACCGGATTACCTAAAAACAGAGTAATTGGAATGGGTGGAGCTTTAGATAGTTCTCGTTTCAAATATTATTTATCAAAAGCATTAGACAAACCAGCTAATGATGTTCAAGGTATGGTAATTGGAGGTCACGGTGATACTACTATGATTCCATTAACACGTTTAGCATCTTACAATGGTGTTCCAGTTTCTAATTTCTTGTCTCAAGCAGAGTTAGATAAAGTAGCTGCTGATACTATGGTGGGTGGCGCTACTTTAACAGGTTTATTAGGAACTTCAGCATGGTATGCTCCAGGAGCTTCTGTAGCTTATTTAGTAGATAGTATCTTAAACGATCAAAAACGTATGATTCCATGTTCAGTATTTTTAGAAGGCGAGTACGGACAAGAAGATATTTGTATGGGAGTTCCATGTATTATTGGTAAAAACGGTGTTGAGAAAATCGTTGATGTACAATTAAATGATGTTGAAAAAGCATTGTTTGCTAAGAGTGCAGATGCAGTTCGCAACATGAATGCTGATTTGAAATCAGTATTGTAATTTTACATCAAAATAAAAATTGAAAAACTGTCAAGAAATTGGCAGTTTTTTTTTGTTATAATCATTTTTAAAATAATATTTTGGGTCGTTCTTTTTTGCTAAAAATTCGAGTTTTTAACAATATTTTCTGTTTTGTGAAATACTTTTTTATGTTGCAAGTATTTCATTTTTAAGGAATAATGTGTTTTTTTAGTGAAACTTAGGTAAAAAGGTTACTTTAATCGAAAATAAAATTGCTAAATCCTATTGTAAATTATATATTTGTCCGTTTTTATAAAATAGAATAAATAAATTTTAGAATAATGCAGAATAGAGGACTTATTAAATTTTTCGCAATTATCTTTGCTTTGGTATGTGTATACCAGCTTTCTTTTACTTTCGTAGCGAATAGTATTGTTTCTGATGCAAAAGCTTTTGCAAAAGGTGATACAGCTAAAGAATTACGCTATTTAGATTCTATCGGTAAAGAAGAAGTATACTTAGGTCATACTTACAAAGAAGTTACTAATAACCAAATCAACAAAGGTCTTGACTTAGAAGGAGGATTAAACGTTATTCTTCAAATTTCAGTTAAAGATGTTTTAAAAGGATTGGCTAATGATTCTAAGAATCCAGCTTTCAATAAAGCACTTGCTGATGCAAAAGCAAACCAACAAGGAAATCAAGATTTCATTGATGCTTTCTTTGTGGCAGCCAATGCTGCTAATGTAAGATTATCAGCTGCTGATGTTTTTGGAAACAGAAACTTAGATGAGGTTATTAAGTTTGATATGACTAACAAACAGGTTGAGCCTATTATCAAACAAAAAGTTCAAGAATCGGTAGAAAGTGCTTTCAAAGTATTAAGAGAACGTATAGATAAATTTGGAGTTACTCAACCTAATATTCAATTATTAGGAAACTCTGGTAGAATATTAGTTGAATTACCAGGAGCAAAAGATGTTGATCGTATTAAAAAATTATTACAAAGTACGGCTCAATTAGAGTTCTGGGAAACTTATAAAATTGAAGAAGTAGGTCAATACTTAATGTCGGTTGATGAGGCATTAAAGAAAACAGAAGTAGCTGTTAAAGCTGCGCCTGTAAAAACTTCAGGAATCGATTCGTTATTAACAGATAAAGCAGATACTACTGCTTCAAAAAACAGTCCTTTTTTAGGTAAAATGGTTGCTCCAGGTATGCAAGGTTCGCCTTACATAGGAAGTTTTGCTACAAAAGATACGGCAGTTATTAATGGGTATTTAAAAAGAGATGATATCAAGGCTTTATTACCAGCTAATTTGGCTAATGTAAGATTTGCTTGGGGAAAAACTAATGCAAAAACACCTGAAGTTACTGAATTATATGCTTTAAAAGGAACAAGAGATAATGTTGCGCCATTAAGTGGTGGTGTAATTGTTGATGCAAGAGATACTTTTGATCAATTAGGTAAACCTGCTGTTTCAATGCAAATGAATGGAAATGGTGCTAGAAAATGGGAACAAATAACAGGAGCCGTTTCGCAACAAGGAAATGCAATTGCAATTGTATTAGATAATATTGTTTACTCTGCACCTGGTGTAAGTAAAGGAGCAATTACTGGAGGTCAATCAGAAATTTCTGGAAACTTCACAATTGAAGAAACAAAAGACTTAGCAAACATTTTAAGAGCAGGTAAATTACCAGCTGCTGCAGAAATCGTTCAGTCAGAAGTGGTAGGGCCATCATTAGGTCAAGAAGCTATCGATAATGGTATGTTGTCTTTCGTTATTGGTTTCGCATTAGTATTATTATGGATGTTAGTTTACTATGGTAAATCAGGATTCTATGCAAACTTAGCTTTATTAGTAAACATTTTGTTCATTTTTGGAACATTAGCAAGTTTTGGTGCTGTATTAACATTACCAGGTATTGCGGGTATCGTATTAACAATTGGTATGGCGGTAGATGCTAACGTAATCATCTTTGAAAGAGCTAAAGAAGAATTAGATAATGGTAAATCAGTTCAAGAAGCTACTGATTATGCTTTCACTTGGAAAGGTGCGATGTCATCTATTATTGATGCTAACGTTACTACTGCAATTACTGCAATTATTTTATTAGTATTTGGTACAGGACCAATTCAAGGTTTTGCTACTACATTATTAATTGGTATTATAACTTCTGTTATAACAGCCGTTTTTGTAACTAGAATGTTCTTAGATTGGAGTTTAAGCAGAAATGAAAAATTAGCATATTCAACTTCATTAACTAAGACTTGGTTTAAAAATTTAAATATCGATTTCTTAGGGAAAAAGAAAATTGCTTACGTGGTTTCAGGTATTTTAGTAGCATTGAGTATTTTCTCATTAGCAACTAAAGGATTAAATCAAGGTGTTGATTTTGTTGGAGGTAGAACTTATCAAGTACGTTTTGATAAACCAGTTTCTGCTCCAGATGTAACGGCTGATTTAGTAGCTGTTTTCGGAAGTGCTGAAGCAAAAGTTTATGGTGGAAACGACCAGTTAAAAATCACTACCAAGTATAAAGTTGACGAAGAAGGTGAAGGAGTAGATAAAGAAGTAAACCAAAAATTATACGAAGGTTTAAAGAAATATTTACCAGCTGATTTAACTTATGATAAATTTGCAAATCTTTATGAAGGTAAAAAAGTAGGTATTTTATCATCTGCAAAAGTTACTGGTACTATTTCTAAAGATATTAAAACAAACTCTTTATGGGCAGTTTTAGGTTCATTATTTGTAGTATTTGTTTACTTAATGATTAGTTTCCGTAAATGGCAGTTTGGTTTCTCAGCTGTAATTGCAGTTGCTCACGATACAATCATTGTATTAGGTATTTTCTCTTTCTTCTATACAATTTTACCATTCAACATGGAGATTGACCAAGCATTTATCGCTGCTATCCTAACGGTAATTGGTTACTCGTTGAATGATACGGTAATTGTATTTGATAGAGTTCGTGAGTACTTAGATTACAATTCATCACCAGATTTCAAAGGATTAGTAAACAAAGCGTTAAATACTACATTAAGTAGAACTATCAACACATCTGCTACAACTTTAGTGGTATTAGTAGCTATCTTCATCTTTGGAGGTGAAACGATTAGAGGTTTCGTATTTGCTATCTTAGTAGGTATCTTAGTAGGAACTTATTCTTCATTGTTCATTGCAACTCCGGTAATGCAAGATACAATTGGTGAAAAAGAAGGTCGTAGAATGGCTGAATTTAAAAAAGAAGACTAATCAATTAGTTTCAACATATAAGAAAGTCCTGATTTGTTTCAGGACTTTTTTTATATATTTATATTTCTAGAATTGATACTTATGAAAATTAAATTTGTTTTGATTGCGCTATTGTTTGTGTTCTTGTCCTGTAATAAGAACAAAGTCTATCATGATTTTGATTCCAATTTTGATAATAATCGTTGAAATGCATCTGATGTTAGAGTGTTTGAATTCGAAAATACGAAATCAGAAGGTGTTTGTGACTTGAAACTTCATTTCGGTCATGCAATGGGTTTCAGTTTGAAGAAGTGCCTTTAGAAGTCGAAATTAAGGTTCCTGATGGTGAAATGGAAATGCTTCCTGTTACAATTAAACTAATTGATGATTCTGGAAAGGATTTAGGTGATTGTTCTGGTGATATTTGTGATGTTTTTCAAACCATAAAAACCTTTAAAAACCTAGAAAAAGGAAAATATAAAGTGGCTATCAAAAGTAAGTTTGCAGGGCCTTATTTACCGAATGTTCTCGGTGTTGGGATTGTAATTGAAAAGCAAAAATAAAAAAGGCGGTTAGTATTTCTAACCGCCTTTTTGTATGTATTATTTCATTAAGCTTCTTTAACTTCTTTTGCTTTCCAAACAAAGTAAATTCCAATAAATATAAACGGAATACTCAGCCATTGCCCCGTTGAAAGTGCATTGAATATTGGATATTGCTCAAATCCACCTTGACTTTCCTTCACAAATTCTACTACAAAACGAATCGACCAAAGTAGGATTAAAAACAATCCAAATAAGTAACCTGCTTTGTTTCTTGCTTCTGTTTTCCAATATAAAAACATCAAAATAGCAAAAACAAAAACATAACAAATAGCTTCGTATAATTGTGCTGGATGTTTTGGGGTTACAGCAGCTAAATATTCTGCAAATTGAGGGTTGTTAGTAATAGCACTGTAGGCTTCGTTTTTATCTCCAATTTGTGTTATTTGCATAGCATCGTTTGCACTATATTTATCTCTTAAAAACTTAATTCCGAAAGCTGAAGTAGTTTCAGTTCCTACTATTTCTGAGTTGAAAAAATTTCCTAAACGAATAAAAATCGCACCTAAAGAAACCGGAATTACAATTCGGTCTAAAATCCATAAAAACGAACGTTTGATAACTCTTCTTTGAATGTAAAACATGGTTATTATAATTCCAATTGCCGCACCATGACTCGCTAATCCAGCAAAACCAGTGAAATGTAATGTAGGTTTGGTGCTAATTGGTAATAAAATACTCAACGGGTCTTGATTGAATAATTCTGGTTGATAAAAAATTACATGTCCCAATCGAGCTCCCAACATAGTGGCTACCAAAGTGTAAACAAATAACTTATCTAAAGATTCTACCGATTCGTTTTCTCTTAAAAAAATAGGTTTCATTACATACCAACCTAATCCAAAAGCCAATACCCAAGAAAGGCTGTAAAAACGTAACATGAAAAATCCTAAATCAATCCCTTCAGAAGGATTCCAAACCATATTGAGTGCGTGAATCATAATTTTTTGTTTCTGATTAAAGCGTAAAAATAAATATTATTATTGGGAAACTTGTTAAAATTCCGATAAGAAATTTTTTCAAGAACAATGACAATTTCAAAAATCAATTTCAAACCTGAAACCTGAAGCAAATAATCAGGAACACAGATTAAAGAAATTTAAATAATTTTAAAAATCAGAATAGCAAAACGCTCTGTGAATCTCTATTAAACTCAAACAAAGTCAAAAAAAGCTCTGCGAACCTCTGTGTAATAAAATCAAGGCACTGGATCATAACCGCTTCTTCCCCAAGGATGACAACTAAAAATGCGTTTCAAAGCTAACCAGCCACCTTTAAACAAACCATGTTTTTGCAAAGCTTGAATGGTATACGTAGAACACGTAGGTTCAAATCGACAAGTAGCCGGTGTAAAAGGAGAGATGCCAGCCTGATAAAATCGCACCAATAAAACTAATGGGTATACTAACCATTGTTTGACTGTTTTTGGATATTTCGATTGGTGTTGGCTACACATAAGTATTGATTAAAAAAAAGAACCTCAATTGAGATTCTTTGTATTGTTAAAAGGTAAAACTAGTTCCTTCTTTTCCGTCTTTTAATTGAATGCCTAAAGCTAATAATTGGTCGCGAATTTGATCCGATAAAGCAAAGTTTTTGTTTGCTCTCGCTTCGTTTCGCATTCCAATTAACATTTCAACAACGCCACTTAATTTTTCTGTGGTATTTGAATTTCCTGAAGCTTCATTGCTAATTCCCAATACATCAAATAAGAAACTTGAAATGGTATTTTCTAAAAGTTGAATATCTTCCAAAGTTAACGATTCTTTTCCGTCGTTTACCAAATTAATATAACGAGCACCTTCAAACAATTGGGCAATTAAAATCGGAGTGTTAAAATCGTCATTCATCGCATCATAACAACTTTGCTTCCAACTTGCAATATCTAAAGTAGAAGTAGTACTAGCTTTCAACATCGGAATTAATTTATACGATTCCATTAAACGGCTATACCCTTTTTCACTAGCTAACATCGCATCGTTAGAAATATCTAAAACACTTCTGTAATGCGCTTGTAAGAAACAAAAGCGTACAATATTTGGTGCAAATGGTTTTTCAAAAAACGTATTTTCACCCGTAACCAATTCCATCGGAAGAATATAATTTCCTGTCGATTTACTCATGCGCAAACCGTTCATGGTTAACATATTAGTGTGCATCCAAAAATTCACAGGCGAATGTCCGTTACAAGCTTTTCCTTGCGCTACTTCACACTCATGATGTGGGAATTTCAAATCCATTCCACCACCGTGAATATCAAAGGTTTCGCCCAAGTATTTGGTGCTCATTGCTGTACACTCTAAATGCCAACCCGGAAAACCTTCACCCCAAGGCGAATTCCAACGCATAATGTGTGCTGGAGAAGCGTTTTTCCAAAGTGCAAAATCTTGTGGATTTTTCTTTTCACTTTGTCCGTCTAAGTCGCGCGTATTTGCAAAAAGTTCTTCGATGTTACGGTTACTTAATTCACCGTAATTCATTCCTTTTTGGTTGTAAGCAAACACATCAAAATAAACCGAACCATTGCTTTCGTAGGCAAATCCAGTATCAATTAATTTTTGAGTTAACTCAATTTGCTCTAAAATATGTCCCGTTGCAGTTGGTTCAATCGTTGGAGGAAGAAAATTAAATATATCCAAAACCTTGTGAAAATCCACCGTATATTTCTGTACAATTTCCATAGGTTCCAGTTTCTCCAAGCGAGATTGTTTTACAAAACGGTCGTTATCCACATCACCATCATCGGTTAAATGTCCGGCATCGGTAATGTTTCTAACGTATCTAACTTTATAATCTAAATGTTGTAAATAACGAAAAATCACATCAAAACTCATAAACGTACGTACATTTCCTAAGTGCACATTGCTGTAAACAGTAGGGCCGCAAACATACATGCCAATATTTCCTTCATGAATAGGAGTAAAGGTTTCTTTCTCGCCCGAAAGCGTGTTGTATATTTTTAACGTTTGATTTTTATGTAATTCCATTTTTGTGATTGCTCAATATTTGTGATAGCTTATCTTAAAATTCTGATTTTAGAATCCTAAATTAAAACTGTGTATCTAACTTTATATAGTCTAAAAATTCTCTACGAACTTTATCTTCTTTGAATTTTCCGCCAAATTCAGCAGTAACAGTACTACTTTCGATATCGCGAATTCCTCTAGAATTTACGCATAAGTGTTTGGCATCAATCACACACGCTACGTCTTCAGTTCCTAGTACTTTTTGAAGCTCTTGAACTATTTGAATATTTAAACGCTCTTGTACTTGAGGGCGTTTTGCATAGTAATCTACAATACGATTCATTTTGGATAAACCTACAACTGTTCCATTAGATATATAAGCCACATGAGCGCGACCTACAATGGGAAGTAAATGATGTTCGCAAGTTGAATACACTACTATGTTTTTTTCAACTAACATTTCACCATACTTATATTTATTATCAAATGTAGAAGAACTTGGTTTTTTATTTGGATTTAATCCGCCGAAGATTTCTTTTACAAACATCTTAGCCACACGATTAGGTGTTCCTTTTAAACTGTCGTCAGTTAAGTCTAATCCTAATGTGTTTAAAATATTTTCGACATCTTTTTTTATCAACTCAATTTTTTCATCATCGGAAATAGAAAAAGCATCATCTCTTAAAGGAGTTTGAGCACTTGTAGCAATATGGTCGTTTCCTATTTCGTCTTGAAAATCTTCGTTTGGTATCATTATGAAAAATTAATTTTAATAGCAATTTTAAGTATTGCAAAGATAAATAATAAACTTTAAAAATAATTTGTAAATGTTAATTATTAAAAAAAAAGTGCATAGCTTTAAATTTTTGTTAAATTTGTGGTTCTATAAACTAATAATCAAACTATAAAAATGAAAAAAGTATTACTTTTTGGCATCTTTTTGTTTTTTCAATTCGGTTTTTCTCAGACTAATTTGAATGCTAATGATGCACTTCTAAAAGGAGTCAAACTTGAAAAGTACCCAGACTCAAAATTTAATTATATTGATAATGTTAAGATTTCTTGGGATTTTTCTAATGTAGACATTACCAATAAAAAGGTTTCAATTGAAGTTGTAACAATTTATGATTGTTTTAATGGAGAAAATGCCTCTGATTTTAAGGAAACAATTAATGTTTTAAATGAAGATAATTTTACGGTGAGTGGATTTCGTGACTTAATTCATTTAGATCTCCTAGCAAAATGTTTTAAATGGAGAATACTATCTGTTGAAAACGGAGAAACAAAAGTTTCTGAATGGTCTTATTTATCATTTTTAAAATAGTTAAATCATGAAATTATTTTACAAAAT
>JACCEA012146815.1_pt1 | contig 24491 bp, 43 predicted proteins | sample 7449851 | NCBI WGS metagenome assembly JACCEA01 (sample SAMN15323453, study PRJNA562643) | freshwater metagenome | isolation source: river surface water | place: USA:Blue River Watershed | collected 2017-08-18 | reverse complement strand
GTGTTTTTGCGGTACGGACATGATTTCAACTAAATACAAGATTGTATAAAGGACAATAATATGTGGGTATTATCAGTGTTACCTGAATCAGCCATACACATCATATTTGGTATTGGCGTGCTGGGTGTAATTGCAGGATTCGTCCTGGGTTTTATTCCCTTTATTAGAGCGTATAAACTAGCGATACAAGTTTGCAGTATCCTATTGCTAGTCTTCGGCGTCTATCTCGAAGGTGGACTTGCCGACTACAAAGAGTGGGAACTCAAGGTCAAAGAAATGGAAGCACAAGTGGCTGAAGCAAAAGCTAAAGGTGCTGAAAAGAACGTAGAGATACAAGAAAAGATTGTAGAAAAGACCAAGATTGTAAAAGAAAAGGGTCGTGACATAATCAAGTACATTGACAAAGAAGTAGTCAAGAAAGAGGAAGTTATCAAATACATTGAAAACTGCCCAGTACCTAAAGAAATCATAGATGCACACAACGCCGCAACTGAGTTAAACAAGGCAGCGGAGGGTAAGAAATGAAATATCTATTAATTCTTACATTGTTTTTAGCTGGTTGTTCAACTACAGTCCCGGTTAAACCCTCATTCCCTAACGCTACCCCTGAACTTATGAAAAAGTGCGAGAATTTGAAGAAAGTTGAGGGTGACAAAGTAGCAATCACTGAAATGCTAAAAGTAGTAGTTCACAACTATTCCTTGTACTACGAGTGCTCAACTAAAGTAGATGGTTGGCAAGAGTGGTACAACGAGCAAAAGAAAATCTACGATGAAGCTGGTAAATAATAGCATATTATTATTAGCTTTGCTAGCGGGATGTGCGTCTACAAACGACTATCAAACGTATGTAGACACACAGAAAACCCTAAATAAAGACTATACAATGGCTGAATTAGCACGTATTTCAGCACTTACTGAGATTGTCAAGGAATCTCAGGACGTAAATGTGCGTATACAAGCAATTAGAGCATTGCAAGAGATACAAAGAAGTAAAAAACCCTTAGTTATTGATCGACCCAAGTCTTGGTTAGAAAGATAAATAATATATAGGGTTTTAACAATGTCTCAAGAAATTATCAATGTAGGTGAGTTGCCAAATGACGGTTCCGGTGACCCGTTACGCACAGCCTTTGACAAAATCAACAACAATTTCTCTAATATATTCTCTACTATGGGCAGTAGTTTGTCTACTGTGGAGCCGGTAGAACTAACTCTTGATCCGGTAACTTCTCAGAATATTTTAAATATCGGACAGGTAATTATCAACTCTACACAGATTGTTAACACACCCGCACCTGTCATCACATTAACACCTCCAGCTAATCTATTTTCTACTTCTACACCTACAAGGGTTCAGTCATATAGTACATTGACTACTGCTGTACCAGTCGGGGCGCAAGAATGGATCAACATTGGTGCTCAACCTAATGATGGTACAGGAGATCCGTTAAGAACAGCGTTTGATAAGATTAATAATAACTTCTCAAATCTGTTCTGGACTACTACGTCTACATCTAGCACTTATACTGAAGGATTGACACCTGATCAGGTTATTTTTGAGTACCCAGCAAATCAATTCACACAGGGTATTTTTCAGATTCGTTCTAGTGACCCCGGCACCCCGGACAGCCAAAATATTACAATTACTGCACAGATAACAAATAATAATGAAGCTGTTAAATATACAGGTCACGGAATTACATTTGCCGGTAATGCTGTTAGTAGATACGGCATGGATGTAGTTAGCGGAAATATCAGAATATTATCTACCCCGCTATTAGATGCATACGTGTTACATTTCATTGCATCTGAAATTACATTCATTGGAAATGCTGAACCCGGTATCGACATTGGCCTAGATGGTTATTTAGATTCAGTCATGGGAACCGAAGGTAACATTATTATCACTACAGAGGGATCATGAGAGCTAAAGAATTTATAACAGAACAAAGAGCCGCCCTATCTGTTGATATTGCTCGTGCGTTGCCGGGCACATATACTATTCCCGGTTTACCCAATAGCGATTTCTATAAGCAATATCGTTTTGGCGTCGCTATGGCCGGTGCCCGCGGACAAATAGAGCGAGAACAAGACAGTATCCCTCCTTATGATTTTGAAAAAGAAACTCCGTGGGGCGAAAATATGATTGTATCTGCGTATATGGATGGATATGTTGAACAAGATATTGACTATGCAATGAAAGAAGTTGGTGTTACTGGCAAGAGATTGATTAGTACTCCAAAAAGCGAAGAAGCTACTGATGTTGTTAAAGGTAGTCCTGTGAAAGCGTTCAAGGGATATAAAAGAAAATGAGAGCCAGTGAATTTTTAACTGAACGCAAAATAGCCAGACCCACTAAGCGTCAAAGCAACGCTACTGTCGGTATGAACAAGTTCCGTGATCCAGGTGGATATGACCGTACCTATGAACTTAATCGTATCATGATGGCTACTGCATGTGCAGACGGTACTAATCCTATTGACTTAGATGCAGAAACATGGAGCGGACGATACAATACTGCCCATCCTTATACTGAGATTGAGCAAAAGATGTTGAATCAAGCATTCAAGGCTGTGGGTAGTGAGATGACGGATTTGAATAACGGCGACTTAGACAGCCAAGAAATACCCGGAACAAATACACAAAGTATTGCAAAACCCTTCAAAGGCTATAAAAGAAAATAATTTCTATCAGTCACACGTGAATAAGTAATTTCACGGAGTTACGAATGATTGATATTAACAACACACTAGACTTAATCAAGTTAAAATTTTATAACGAATGGCTATACACAGCCCACATCTACGATGAGGGAGATAGTCAGATGCATGAAAATCTCACTAAAGCAGTAGTGGAAAAGTACATTGATCCACTGAACATTCCTAAGAATGCAAAAGTACTTGATTTGGGTTGCGGTCCTGGGTATTTCTTAGATGCAATGAAGGATCGAGGTTATACAGATTTGGTGGGTGTAACACTAAGTCCGGGTGACATTAAAATATGTGAAACAAAAGGGCACGTTATTAAGAAATATGACCTTAGCTTTATTCCGCAAAAAGATGGATATTACGATGAAAGTGTAGACTTCATTTTCTTGCGACATGCTCTAGAACATAGCCCATACCCTATCTTTAGTTTAATGGAATATAATCGGTTACTAAAACAAGGTGGTAAATTGTACATTGAGGTTCCTAGACCCAACAGCGAAAGAAAACACGAGTGGAATTTAAACCACTATAGCATTCTAGGGGAAGCTCAATTGGCTGCACTGTTGGTTAGAACGGGGTTCAACATCGACAGGTTTGAAACGATTGAATTTGATATTCAGGGAAAGAATCCACAGACGCAAGAAGAATTTGCGGCAAAAGAGAGTTATTACTGCATAGTAGTCACTAAACAAAGACCACTAGATATCAAATAAAAACGATAAATACTCACTATAAGTGAGTATTTTTATGGCAACACCAGATCCAGCAAATGTAAGTCCTTGGTACTTACGAAACATCAATCAAGCATTAGCACTAGATGAAGCGTCAGGAAACGTTTACATTCGTACCAACGTAGAGGTTGCTAACGCTAATATCACAGTAGGTGATGTTGGAATTACTAGCTTTGGTAATGTTGACATATCCGGCGATGCATTACCTATAACCGGTAATATCACAATTGATCCGGGACAAACAATCGAGGTCACTCAAGGGACTGATCCTTGGATAGTATCAGGTAATGTTATTATCGACTCACTACCCGAAGTTGAGATTAAAAATGACATTGATAACCCTATACCAATCAGTAAAGATACTAGTGTTAATAGTCTAACCAACCCGATATATGTATCAGGTGTAAACAATACAAGTTTCTTTGCTCCATGGCAAAGTGACGCATTTGGACGACTCAGAGTTTCAAACCCATACACTATTTTCGACACTCAATCTAGGTATTACGACCATGGACAGTTTGCGTCATCAACATCAGGTACCGCGACTGTTGCTTATCAAGCAGACTCAAGTACATATACATGTACTGTAGGAACAGCAAACGGTGATAGCATATTGCGTGAAACTGTAAAAACATTTCCCTATCAACCAGGAAAGAGTTTATTGATATTGTCAACATTCTGTATGAATGAGCCTAAACCAAATCTACGCCAACGAGCAGGATTCTTTAATGCTTCAAATGGTATTTTCTTTGAAGTCAATGGATCAACAGTGAACATGGTCATTAGAAGCAGTAGTAGCGGCTCTATAGTAGAGGATAGAGTAGCACAAGTTGATTGGAATGGTGATACATTGTTAGGCACAGGTGGTTCAAGTAATCTAAGTGGAATAGAGTTAAACACAGCAGTGGATCAAATTTGGTTCTGTGATGTTGAATGGCTAGGTGTTGGTAGTGTTCGTGTAGGCTTTGTTATCAACGGTGTTTATATCATTTGTCACACATTTAACCATGCTAACATTGTTGGAAACACCACAACATATATGACAACTGCTACATTGCCATTGCGTTATGAGATTACAAACACAGGTATAACTGGTTCATCAAGTATGCTCAGACAGATTTGTGCCAGCGTAATTAGTGAGGGTGGATTCCAATTAACAGGTTCAGGTAATCCAAGAGCCGCATCACATGTAATAGGTACTCCAGTAAGATTACCTAACGATGCTAGTTTTAAACCAGTTATATCTATAAGATTGAAAAGCACAACATTAGATGCGGTGGTCATACCTACAACTTATTCTCTAATTCCTGTAGCACAAAGTATATTCCAATTCCGTGTATACAAAAAGGCTGTAACAACGGGTGGATCTTGGGTCAGTTCAGCGGCAGACAGTTCAGTAGAATATAATCTAGCACCTACATCATTGGTAAGCGGAGATATTGCTGAGGAGTCATTTATAAATTCTAGTAATCAAAGTAGTAGTGCTCCGTCTCAAGTTTCATTTGGATTTGAATATCAACTTGAAAGACAGCCTTTCACGGGTGTTGCGTATGAGTATGTCATTATGATGGCTACAACTGGTACTAACCAAGATATATACGCAAGTATAGAGTGGCAAGAAATAACCTAATAGGTTATTTCCAAATAAATAGTTTTATGAGTGGAACACCTACCTTAGTTAAAACGCCCTATCAGAAAACACACTTTAAAACTGATAAGGAGTTGCAAGACTTCATAAAATGCTGTGATCCTAATACAGGTCCAATGTATTTTATGGACAACTTCTTTTACATACAACATCCTACAAAAGGGTCAATGTTGTATCATCCATGGCAATATCAAGAAAGATTAATTGAGACTTATCACAAGTATCGCTATTCAATCAGTTTAATGCCTCGACAAACAGGTAAATCAACATCAGCCGCAGGATATCTATTGTGGTATGCAATGTTTGTTCCTGACAGCACGATTCTTATTGCGGCGCACAAATACACAGGTGCTCAGGAGATTATGCAACGTATTCGTTATGCGTATGAAAACTGCCCCGATCATATCAAAGCAGGTGTCACTACATACAACAAGGGTTCGTTAGACTTTGAGAATGGTAGTCGTATCGTTAGTGCTACAACTACTGAAAACACAGGTCGTGGTATGTCTATCACACTATTATACCTAGACGAATTTGCGTTCGTTCGACCTACGATTGCGACAGAATTCTGGACTTCTATTACTCCCACATTAGCAACTGGTGGTAAAGCTATTATAACTTCAACTCCTAACAGTGACGAAGACCAGTTTGCTTTGATCTGGAAACAAGCTAACAAGTGTGAAGATGAATACGGTAACAAAACAGAATTAGGTGTTAACGGTTTCAAAGCATATCGTTCATACTGGCAAGAACATCCAGAACGTGATGAAAAGTGGGCTGAACAGATGAGAGCCCAATTAGGTGATGATAGATTCCGCCGAGAGATCGGTTGTGAATTCATTATTGCTGATGAAACATTGATTGCTCCGGCAATTCTTATCGAACTAGAGGGCAATGAGCCAACGTCCCGCATGGGACAAATCAGATGGTATAGTAAACCTACTAAAGGCAATCTATACACTGTTGCGTTAGATCCGTCGTTAGGTACCGGCGGAGACCCTGCTGCTATTCAAATTTTTGAAGCCAACACAACCAATCAAGTAGGTGAATGGAAGCACAACAAAACAGATATTCCTAGCCAAATTAAATTGATTGCACAAATCTGTAAGTACATCGAAGAATGTACCGGAGAACCAAACAACATCTATTATTCTATTGAGAACAATAGCATCGGTGAGGCAGCATTAGTATCTTTAGCAGAATACGGTGAGTCAAACATTCCTGGAACAATGCTTTCTGAGCCCGGAAGAAATCGCAAAGGATTTAACACCGGACCTAAGAGTAAACTAGCAGCCTGCGCTAAGTTTAAAACATTAGTGGAATCGAAACGTTTAAAGATTAACAGTCATAGTTTAGTCACAGAATTAAAAGCGTTTGTGGCTCACGGTGGTAGTTATGCCGCTAAAGTAGGTGAAACAGACGATTTAGTTATGGCCGGACTATTATCAGTTAGAATGTTCCAAGTATTGAGCGATTATCACTATGATTTGGAAGCACAAGTACGTGACCACGATGAAATCATAGCTCCCTTACCCTTCTTTGCTGTGATAAGTTGATAAATACACTATGTCCAAGAATTCTGAATCCTTAAACCGAAGCCTTTACGACCTTTTGAGGGGTAAGGGATATAAGCCCAAGATGCTGACTACGGCTGGAAAGGCAACCCCTGTTCCAGAAGAAGCTAGCGTTTTCATCTTTAACTTCATCAAAGACGGTACTGACTACGGTCAGGTTTCCGCATCTATTGATGGTTCTAAAAAATTAATCGTTTACTACGATGACGAAGTTGAAGATAGTCCAGAAACTAACACATCAGGTACACAAGTTAGTGACAGTTGGTCTGCACTAAAACAGCACTTGAGCCAGTGGCGTTTCCGTAACGGATTAAGAAGTTTCGAATTAAAGAACCAAGATCATTTAGAGCCTGATATGGCACAAAGGGAATATATGAGAAAGAAAGAAAGCGTAACTGAAGGATATCACCCAATGGGTAGACAAGCTAGCTATAACGATAACATTCCAAATGCGAAGATTATCATTCAGCACAGTCGTAGACTAGAAGAAGGCGAACAGCGTTATCGCAACATTGCTCGTATCTTTGTTGAAAATGCTAGCGGTGAGCGTTTCTTAATTCCTACAACTAAGCCAGGCATTGCACAAGTTTATGCCCGTCACATCGCAGAAGGTGGTACACCTTACGATGACAAAGCACAGCACATTAACAGCCTAGTTGAAGAACATTCTAAGATGGCAGGATTCGTTCGTGCTACTAAGAACGGTCAATTCAATGAATCAACACAACGTCTAGTGCAAGAGGGTGTTAATCACTATCAATCATTGCGTGAATGCTTGAGCAAGATGCGTTCACATCGTGGCTATCAAGCATACTTTGAATCATGGACTCCTCCATTAATGGAAGACGAATTAGATGAGTCTGCTATTAACGAATTGTTTGTACAAGAAACAATGGATCCAAGAATTGAATCAGTTCTACCTATTCTTTCTAAATTACAGAAGAACTTGGGTGAAGCTGTTTCTATGAGAGAAGTTAGCGAACTTTCAGAATGGGCTGACAGTCTATTAGAAGGTGGTGATGGCGGAGAAGCCAGTGAAGAAGAGGATGTTGACACTGACGGTGATGCAGGTCAAGGTACTGCAGGTGATGTAGATGATGAAGAAAACCTAAGTGAAGGTGAACATGATGCGTTGAACCCAGTTGGTATCCCTGAAGGTCTATTAGATGGTTCAGGTGATGACTATGGTCCAGTTGTGAATGCAATTACACGCAGAATTCTACTTCAACGTGTAGACTTGCTATCTAAGTACGGTCCAGACAAAGTTGCTCAAGCAATTGACAGTGTTGCTGACTTTGTTGGTGACGTTGATGAAATTGGTTCAAGTGATGTTAGTGGATGGATCAAACAAGTTGAACGTGAACTAAGTGGGTTAGCGGAAGCTCCCGGAGCAGAAACGTTAGCACACAACCAAAGTACAGAAGCAGGTAATTTAAAAGCGTTTGATTTAGAAGAAGGTATTGCTGATGACTATGAAGATATGGCTGATCGTGAATTGATTCGCCATGCTCGTATGTTAGGACTAGAAAAGAATATTGTTCCTGATGATGAAGGTGGTTTAGCTAACCGTCGTGAAATAATTTACTTACTACAACAAGAAGCTGAAGCCGATGATTTAGACGAAGAATCTAAGGGACTATGGGCTAACATTCATGCTAAACGTGAGCGCATCAAACATGGATCCGGTGAAAAGATGCGTAAGCCAGGCAGCAAAGGTGCACCAACTGCACAAAATTTCAAAGATGCTGCCAAAGAAGGTGTTGAAATGGATGAAGGTGAAGTGACAAGAACTGCAACTGGACTAATTCATAGAGCAACAGACAGGTATGGTGCTGGAGAAGATCCTGATGTTGCACATCCTCGTGACGCCAAAGATTTAAATCGTTTAGACAAAAATAAAATTAAATCGTTAGACAATAGTATGGATGTAAAGTGGAAGAATAAAGGACCTAAAGGTTTGCAGATTGACGATGAGGACCTAGAAGAAGGCTTCATGGATACAGTTAAGAAAGTTGGCAGCAAGGTACTAGACAAGTTAGGTCACGGAAGTGATGATGAATTGTTGAAAGACTTACAGAAGAAAGCGGGCATTCGCGGCGCCGAACACGGCAAACCAAGCATGGCGCATTCTGATGTTGAAAAGAAAGTAGACGAAGAATTAGACGCTGACCAAAAGCGTGTAAACCAATTAGGTCCTACTGAAAAGGTTGTTAATAATAACATCGGTAAACTAGTCGGTGAAAGTCAATTAGAAGAAATGGATTCAGAAGGCTACAAAGGCACACGTGATAGTGATGACGAAGGTGGCAAGGGCGAAGGTAAAGCAACACCTATCAAAGCAAAAGACATGGCTAAGAAAGGTGAAAAAGCACTGAACAAGGCAATGGACAAAGCACATCCTGATTACGACAAGCATGAGAAGAAACTCATTAGCAAAATGAGCCATGCTGAAAAAGTAGACAAGGGTTGGGCTAGAGAAGTAAAAGAGGGACAAGAAGACCTCGATGCTATACTAAGAATTATCAAAAAGTAATTCTCCCAAAAACCGCACAAAAATGTGCGGTTTCCCACATCTGGGATAAATACTCTTGACATTAGAAAATAGTATGCTAAACTATATCTTGTGTTAGACACTAACAGGTAGTGTCGAATATTAAAAAGAGACCATCTCAATTTTATAAGGAAATATTATTATGGCATCATTAGCAGAAATTCGTGCTCGTATCGCGGCACAAGAAAACAAGTCAAACAATAAGGGTTCTGGAACCCAATCTGACAACTCAATCTACCCCCACTGGAATATGGACGAAGGCACACAAGCCACTATTCGTTTCCTTCCTGATGCGGATTCTAAGAATACATTCTTCTGGATTGAACGACAAATCATCAAACTACCATTCAATGGTGTTAAGGGTGATCCAAATATCAAACAAACTGTTGTTCAAGTTCCGTGTATGGAAATGTATGGCGAAGCATGTCCTATTCTTGCAGAAGTTCGTCCTTGGTACAAAGATGAAACTCTAAAAGAGTTGGCTAACAAATATTGGAAAAAGCGTAGTTATTTGTTCCAAGGTTTTGTTCGTCAAAACCCAATCGGTGATGACACTACACCTGCAAACCCAATTCGCAGATTCATCATCAGTCCACAAATCTTTACAATCATCAAGTCTAGCTTGATGGATCCTGAAATGGAAGAATTGCCAACTGACTATCTACGTGGTCTTGACTTCAACGTTAAGAAAACAAGCAAAGGTGGTTACGCAGATTACTCAACAAGTAACTGGGCACGTAAAGAGAGTGCATTGACTGAAGCTGAACAGGCCGCAATCGAGGCGCATGGTCTTTATAACCTTGCTGACTTCTTACCAAAGAAGCCAGGCGAAGCAGAACTACGTGTAATTAAAGAAATGTTCGAAGCATCAGTCGACGGTCAACCTTATGACGTTGAACGTTGGGGTGCATACTACAAACCCTTCGGTGTTGAGGCACCTGCAGGAGCGACAGCGGCAAAACAAACTGCGACTACTGAAACTAGCGCACCCGCAACTGCACCCGTAGCAGATTCTACCCCGCCGTTCGATGTTGACGAACCAGCACAAGCAAGTTCTCCTATCGAAGTTCCTAAATCTGCAGGCACTTCAAGCGACAAAGCACAAGACATTTTAGCAATGATTCGTGCTAGACAAGCGAAGTAAAATAAGGGGCTTCTGCCCCTTGTCTCAAGGAGAAATCTATGACACTACCAGACGAACGCTACCGTGCCCTAAAGCAAGGTAAAAAACTATTAGAGGAATTGTGTGACCCGGGTCGCACTCCTCGTGTTCCAAGTATTATCAGAGATAGAGCAAGGGGCGCATTGCGTCATTTCCCGCAAGATTGGGAGATTGACGCAATGGCAGATAAGTGCCCGGATATGCTCGACAAAATATCATTTACTGATAAACTATATATGAAACAAACTGGAGATAAAATTGGCTAAACCATTTGACGTAAGTAAATTTAGAAAGGATATCACCAAGTCTATTGAAGGATTGAGTATTGGTTTCAATGACCCTACAGACTGGGTGAGTACAGGAAATTATGCTCTCAATTACCTCATTAGCGGTGACTTTAATAAAGGTGTACCTCTTGGTAAAGTTACTGTCTTTGCCGGAGAATCTGGATCAGGCAAATCGTACATTTGCTCAGGTAACCTTATCAGACACGCACAAGAACAAGGGATCTTTGTGGTCTTGGTTGACTCAGAAAATGCGCTGGATGAAGCATGGCTTCACGCATTGGGTGTCTCGACTGACGAAGCTAAACTTTTAAAACTAAACATGGCTATGATTGATGACGTAGCCAAAACGATTTCAGAATTTATGAAATCATACAAAGCATTACCAGCAGAAGACAAGCCTAAGGTCTTGTTTATCATTGATAGCCTTGGTATGCTATTGACACCTACTGATGTAAATCAGTTTGAAGCAGGTGACATGAAAGGTGACATGGGTCGTAAGCCTAAAGCACTAACTGCACTTGTTCGTAACTGTGTTAATATGTTCGGTAGTCAGAATGTTGGTCTAGTTGCTACTAACCACACTTATGCTTCACAAGATATGTTTGACCCTGATGATAAGATTTCAGGTGGTCAAGGCTTTATCTATGCTTCTAGTATCGTTGTTGCTATGCGTAAACTGAAACTAAAAGAAGATGAAGATGGTAACAAGGTATCTGATGTGCGCGGTATTCGTAGTGCCTGTAAGATTATGAAAACTCGCTATGCGAAACCATTCGAAAGTGTTCAAGTTAAGATTCCATATGAACAGGGTATGAGTCCATACTCAGGTCTATTGGATATGATTGAAGGCAAAGAAATGGTTAAGAAAGAAGGCAACAGTCTCGTATACACAACTCTTGACGGTGAAATCATTAAAAAGTTTCGCAAAGCATGGGAAGCAAACACTGATGGCTGCTTGGACAAAGTAATGGCTGAGTTCGCTGAAAAAACTAAACCAACGATAAGTACTGAAGCATCGGAGGAGGATGTTTCAGAATGAGTTTAGATTTGGTTACTGAGGTATGGGACGCATTGCGTTCCCATATCGATTTCAATGAACGCCGTGATGCGGCAGACACACTTGTGAATTTTCTAATTGATAACAACTATGAGGCAGAAGATATTAAAGATGCCTTTAGGGGCGATAAAGAAATCATCACAGCAGTCAAGGATTATTTGTCTCAACATGAGGATGAACAGGAGTATGACGATGAGGATTATGACTGTGACTCCGATGACGATGATTGGAATTAAATGAATTGGTACACTAAGGTTACCCAAAACTTAGGTGCTCTTCCTGACTTTATTTCGCACTACGAGACTGAACTCCTCGGGGCAAAGAATGAAGTCAAAATTTATGGCAATGTTGAAAAGAACATTGCCAATTTGCCCGGTATAACAGAACACCGTTTTAATCAACTGCAAGAGATAGAAGCGGTACTTAATTACCTCAATATTAAATTACGGCAAATTCGCCGAAAACATTTTCAAAAATATTTAGAAGCGTATAATAGAGCATTGACTAGCCGTGATGCTGAAAAGTATACTGAAGGTGAAGATGAAGTGATTGACATGGAAGTGTTGATTAACGAAGTTGCATTACTCAGAAATAAATGGTTAGGTGTAATGAAGGGTCTCGAAGCCAAACAATGGCAGATGGGACATATCGTGCGTTTACGCACTGCTGGAATGGAAGATATCACAATTGGCTAATTATCAAACAGTTAATCTAGGTAGTGTACCTACAATCAGTATCACGGGTGCTGGCGGGGCAGGATCAAACGCTGGTCTGTTCAGTAACGTTACCTTAGGGCAATCAATAGGTATCGGTGCAGTTGGTGCCCAATCTTCATCTGATGATTTTTTTACGAACCTCAGCGGATCACATGTTAAAAAATATCAAGTGTATGAAATCGAAAATGATTTGCTTGCATTAAGCGTCACATGGCATCGTTTGCGAAAGAATCACATGAATGGTGGTCAGTATGTTCCTATTGACAAGTTAATTGACTCAACATTGATTAAGCATTTGTCAGGCGAAGACATGGCTCGTGCTCAAGAAATTCGTGACTATTACAGTAAGAAGATTATGGTCATGAAATTAAAAGGATCAGGTCTTTCCAGATACAAAGAAGATTTGAATACCTTTGTTCATAGCAATGGAAAAATATTCAAAGAAGATATGTGTCCGTTAGCGTATAGACTACCTGAATTCTATGAGTATGATGTTGAACTCGATACACTGTTTGGAAAGTATAACCGTACAGTACGGTTAGCATCCGAACCTGAGAGAACACTTAAACTTGTAAAATCTCTGTACGTCGGTAAGAAATACAGCAAGCGAAAAGAATACTGGTTCAGCGATGAATACGACAATCTACATAAATTGACATTTACACATGACAATCCTTTGTTGACATTGTTAGACTACTATGCACAGAATGAAATTAAAATTGCTGGCAAGTGGCGCAGAACATCTAAGGATGACCGCGAATACTTTATCAACGACAAGCCTATTTTCGGTTGACAGTAAATCCACTCGGTAGTATACTGTAAGTACAGTAGATAGCAACCCCCGAGAAAGGACTACAAAATGGCACAAGTCACTCTGAATAAAGCCCTGTTTAAAGTTGTTCTAACTGAGTATGATCGGTTCAGTGGTCAGAAGCATTGGGATACAAAATATTTCGATGACGAGGCAGAAGCCCGTCAATGGGCTATCAACTACAACAAAGAACACAACAACCTAGATTTTGTCCCCGAGTGGTATGTACGAGCAGACTACGAAGGTAGAGTCTAAAGTACTACAAAAAGCCCCGAAAGGGGCTTTTCCAAAGGTTGACAATAAATGGATTTGGGTCTATAATACATGTATTGATTGATTAAAGGAGCCACAAATGACTATCAAGCGTTTTAAACAAGCCCAAAAGTTTCGTGTTATTGTCGGTACTGCATGTTTCTATGCTACTGCCAAACAAATTCGCAATGGCGTTGGTGACTTCACAAACTGCAATGCCGCAACACAAAAGGCATTGGATGCGCTAGAGTTCACCCGCTCAGGCAAAGGTGCCGCTGACATGTGCGCCGTAGGTCTAGCAGGTACTTGGGAAGGTCTACAAGTTCAACTAAATTTGGCCTAATATGATCTGGATTTTTGTAATACTTTTAGTTCTATTAGGTCACCTAGGGTGGGCTCTTTTCTTTGCCTTATTGGCTATCATATTTGCATAAGGTTGACAATAAATGGATTTGGGCATATAATACATGTATTGATTAAGAAAGACCGAAATGAACACTGTTTTGTACTACTTGAATCTTACATTGATGCCACTGTTGTTTGTGGTCATTCTTGTGAAAAATGTATACAATTTGACTAAGCAAGCATTCCGTTGGTCAGTGAGCGAAACCATGAATGCTTATCGTTCTAACCGTCGTGTTTTCAAGAAAGACTAAAAGGTAATACTATGGGTTACAAAATTCTGCGTGAGCGTGATGCTAAATGGCAACCCCGTAAGGGTCTGGAAGGTCCCTTCTTCTACCCCAACGGTCAGGTTCTGTATTACGACCCGAAAGAAGGAAAGTACTACGATCCTACTACCGACTTCTATGTTGAATATGAGGAAGTTCAGGAACTACAAAATCAGATCCTGAGCATGTTGGTCGGCAAAAACTAATACTAAAGTTTCATCTCCTTTCAAACCGAGCAGATTGACCAGGGCTGTTGCACAAAAACAACGTAAGTCCTAAGCCCCGGATCATGGTTGACAATAAATGGGTTTGGGTCTATAATACATATATTGAGTTGATAAAAGGAGCTAGCAAATGACTGATTTTGAAACAAAGTGCTATGGTATGTCTGAATCTGACATTCGTACACAGTACATGCAAAGTATTACCGCACGATTCTCGGGTCTAGAAATGGTTGTCATGAGTGTCCTGTCAGATGCTCAGGAACTGTTGGCTATGGGTCGCAATGAAGAATCCCGCAAGCAAATGAATATTGCCAAATTCATTCTGTCTGAAATGATGGAAGCTAAACAAGCGGCTTGACAATAAATCGTTTTGGGTCTATAATACATAGTATTGATTGATTAAAGGAGCTTAAATGTCTGTTATTCGTGTTCTGTCTGGTTCTTATCGCAACGAACCCGTTAAAGGTGAAATCTTTACACTAGTCAAAGGTTATCAACTGGGTGCTAAAGGTGGTTTCGTCACTGTTAAGAACGAAGGACAGTTTCCGGGTCGTCCTGATCAGGTTCGTGTGAATGTTGACAATCAGGAACAAATTCAATTCATGAGCGGTAAAGAGGTTAAGGTCGAGACACCTAAAGAAACTGACGAGGAAGCAATGGACCGTATTGCTACTCGTTTTGGTGTGCTTGATGAAATGGCCAAGGCATGTATCAAAGGTGACATTCGTGCTATGATTGTGACAGGTCCTGCAGGTATCGGTAAGTCACACGGTGTATCATTGCAAATGGAGAAGGCATCATTGTTCGATCAGGTTGCAGGTAAGAAGCCTCGCTTTGAGATTGTCAAAGGTGCTATGTCAGGTATTGGCTTGTTTGCTAAACTGTACAAATTTAGTGATTCTAAAAACGTGCTTGTTTTCGATGATTGTGATATCTGGGAAGATCAAGACGCTATCAACGTATTGAAAGGTGCGTTGGATTCAGGTAAGACACGCCGTATCTCTTGGAACAAAGATTCTCGTATCTTGCGTGAAGATGGTATCCCAAATTCTTTCAACTTCAACGGTTCGATTATCTTTATTACAAACAAGACTTTCGATAACAAGAAGGCATCTAAAATGCAACCTCACTTGGATGCATTGCAAAGTCGTTGTCACTTTCTGGACCTGACAGTTGACAGTGAGCGTGACAAGATGTTGCGTATCAAGCAAGTGCATCGTGATGCTGATGGTGGTCTGTTTGCCGATTACGATTTCACGCAAGAACAGACAGATGAAATTATGAATTTCATTTGGGACAATCACAACAAACTGCGTGAAGTGTCCTTGCGTATGTGTTTGAAGGTTGCTGACTTGGTTAAGATTAGTGCTAACTGGCGCGAACTTGCTAAAGCAACTTGCATGAAAGGTGCATGATATGTTGAAGCAAAAAGGTTTTACTCTCATTGAAATGATGATTGTGGTTGTCTTTATTCTGTCCCTTGGGTTGGTGGTGATGGGAGCAGTCAGTGGTTCAACACAAGGAAACACCATCAGTTGGGGCGTCAACGGCATGACCGAAATGCGATGCATTGATGGATACAAGTTTACCGTGAGCGACCGAGGAAGTGTCCGACAAGTCATGGATGAGTTTGGTAAAGGTGTAAAATGTAATTAACGCCGTGTGAAGGCAGAGGGCAATGTCAATAAGACCCTCCCCTATACAAAAGGAGACTTAGGTCTCCTTTTTTTGCCTGTTTATTTGCTTTTGTGTACAGTATTGTATACAATAGCAAGATGGTAGAAGTAAAAACAATTGAACAGCTCCTTTATTTCATTAAAGGCAATGTAAGCCTTAGTAGATACGATGAAAGGTTCATTGACAACTTAATGGGCTTAAAGGAAGTTACTACAAATCAAGCTAGCCTGTTTGATAGAATCGTACATAAGTACCGGCGCCAATTAGCGAAACATAATATTCTAATAGAGACTATAGACAACCTACCATGGAATGTTAAACTCATTGACAGTACACCTGAATTTACAAACGGTCATGTTTATATAGAAAACGACACAATCAAGTTTAGGTGTCCCTTTAATCGTAACTTTATCAATAAATTCCGAGGTGTGGACCTCAATAATTACGTATGGAATAAAACTGAAAAATATTACGAAACCAAATACTCTGTACATCAACTAAAGATGTTATTCTCAGTTGCACTACCGTTCTTTCCTAACTTATCAACATGTGATACTGTCAATGAGCTACTTGAACCCTTGAACAAATTTTCTAACGTCAAACATTGGACTCCTACTCTCGTTCGTGTTAACGGTAACTTACTGATATCTGCATCCAACGAATATTTAAATGATGCCATCAGCCATTTAGAACTAAATACAAACCCCGATACACTTGCATTACTATCAACCTACGGTATACACGTAGATCAATCTGTGAGTGAAGTATTCAGTGATCCGAGATTAAAATTCGCATCTGAATTTCAACCCGTAGTCGAGCGCAAGGATATCAAAAAGATCATACCGTGGCTGAAAGAACTAGGATGTGACATGGTTTTAATGTACGGAAATCCTACACAGATGTATGAAGGTAGTGTACTTGAACTTTTAAAAAAGCATGATATACATTACCAAGATGTTCAGATGCTAAGAGCAAAAATATATGAGGATATATCATCAAAGTACAAATTCTGTGTTTCAATGCGAACAAGAAACAATGATTCAGCAACACACAGTGGGGTAGTTTCTAAATCAATCAAAATAGTAAACAGTGAGCCTATAATAATTAAATGAAACAATGTAAATTAACAATCAAAGATGAAGTAAACGTAAAACTTGAAGGGCTTGAACTCGGTGATCGTAAGACACTGATGAAGATGTTTGAGTTTGAAGTTCCGGGAGCAAGATATTTACCTAGTGTCCGACTGGGTAGATGGAATGGTAAGACGAGTTATTTTGCATTAGGTGGTAGTACATACATTAACTTGTTGCCTGAAATTCTACCATTGTTGGACCGAGCAGGGTATGATATTGAACTTGATGACCAACGTGAATACACCACAACATTCAATTTCGACAAAGTGTCCGAGGAGACATTCAAACACAAAGTATGGCCTGCTAAACACCCAATGGCAGGTCAACCGGTTGTATTGCGTGACTATCAGATTGAAATCATCAACAACTTTCTTGCTAACCCGCAATCAATACAAGAAGTCGCTACAGGTGCAGGTAAGACATTAACAACAGCGGCACTGAGTTTAAGCGTAGAGAATTATGGAAGAAGTATCGTTATTGTCCCTAATAAGGACCTCGTTCGTCAGACAGAAGCTGATTATATCAACTTGGGTCTTGATGTTGGTGTCTATTTTGGTGACCGCAAAGAACTCGGACGTACCCACACGATATGTACCTGGCAGTCGCTTAATAACATGATGAAGAAAACTCAGTCAGGTGAAGCTGAGGTTACGATTCTAGAATTCATCGAAGGTGTTGTTTGTGTCATGGTTGATGAAGTACACATGGCAAAAGCAGATGCACTGAAGGCATTGCTAACAGGACCTATGTCTCAGATTCCTATTCGATGGGGATTGACAGGAACGATTCCCAAGTCTAAGTTTGAATTCATGTCATTGTTTGTTAGTCTTGGCAATGTCATCGGTAAACTATCTGCAAAAGAATTGCAGGACAAAGGCGTTCTTGCACAATGCCACGTGAATATCGTCCAACTAAAAGATGATGTTGAGTTTAGTAACTACCAAAGTGAATTGAAATATCTAACAGAGAACAGTGAACGACTTGACGCTATTGCAGGTCTAATCAAAAAAGTATCAGAGAGTGGTAACACACTGATTCTGGTAGACCGTATTAGTGCAGGCAAAGAACTACAGCGTAGATTAAGTGACATATTCAGCTTACTTAAAGACTCACCTGATGTAGCATTTGTATCAGGAGAAACTAATTTAACAGAAAGAAAAGAGAACTACGATGAAGTCGCAACAGCAAGTAACAAAATCATTATTGCAACATATGGAGTGGCTGCTGTGGGTATTAATATACCTAGGATCTTTAACTTGGTTCTTTTGGAGCCTGGAAAGAGTTTTGTTAGGGTTATACAGAGTATCGGTCGTGGTATCAGAAAAGCTGAAGACAAGGATTTTGTCCAAATTTGGGACATAACAAGTTCATGTAAGTTTGCAAAACGACATTTGACACAACGAAAGACCTTCTACAAAGAAGCAAACTATCCATTTGATTTGGAAAAACTAACCTATAAGTGATATAATACATTATGCGAATATTAACATTAGACAACGAGCCATACAACCTAGAAAACTTACCCGACGAAATTGATGACCTACGATTTGCAATACTTGACAACAGTAACCCTAGTAATGTAGACTATCATTATATTCCACTCATCTTCTTAGAATCATTCAGTGCTCCTGCATTAGTTCTACGAATAGGAGATGCTACAATTAAGATGCCAGTTGATTGGCAGATACTCATTGGTGAACAAGAACACGGTGACTTGGAAACATTACCTATGACAAGCATTAACGATAGGGGATTCAATGCATTTGAATTCAATCCATTATCAAGTTTTAGTCCTAGCTTCTTACCTATTGAAATCGTAGACATATATCATGACGTTACTTGGTATGCTCCTCGTCTAAAGAACGGACAATTCTTGTGCGTACCAATTGACGAAGGTCCTAAACCTAGATGTGTTTATTTTGTAAAAGAGATTAGCAGAAACTGTGAGATTGTAGATTATAGTCAGGCGTTCTAATATGAGTTGTAATCATCAAAGAGAAACTAGTCGTTGGGTCACTGTAGATTACTTCGGTGAAGAAATCGACGGAGAGTGGGAATATACTACAGAGTCAACAACCGTTGACATTGACTTACACAGGTACAAGTGTACAATGTGTAATGAGGTTATGTACTATTCAAGTCGTGCTAGAGATTACTATGAAAAGGGTATCAAAAGCGACTGGATCACAGGATTGAATTAATGGCAACTAAAAAAGCTCAACTACCCAAAGACGAACAACTTGAAAATCAAACACTTGATTTGTTTGAAGTGCTGGCCGCACTCGACAGAAAAGATTATGATTATTACGACAGGTTGAGTGAAGAACAACAAAAGAAATTCGCCCCATTCATTCTTGTGCATTGGATGAGCGCAATCAAAGGTAGTGCAGGATTGTCTGCATATTATCTGATGAACACCGATTACACAGCTAATCGTTATCTGTTGAATGAGCACGTGTCTAAGCATCCTAAACTACAGTGGTTGATGTTATGCGCCGCTAGTCCGGGCATGGGGAAACAATTTCATCAGTGGATCCCTAGCATCAGTGGCAAAGTTGCTAAGTTACAAGAACCTGCAAAACTAAAAGACATTAAAGACTATTACAAAAAGATATATCCTAAAGCTGATTCAGGTGATATTGATGCAGTAAGTCAAGCGTATGTTGATACACACAAAAGAAAAATGTACTTGGCTGAGCAGTATCCTTCAATGAAGTATGAGGATATAGAGTTGTTGAGTGAAGTTGTTACTACAGAGCAAATCAAACAACATGAAAAAGACAGAGGAAACTGATAAGCCATTGAAGTATGGATGCGACTTTTGCGGGCGAGAGTTTGCAAGAGAGTCAACCATCGCTAAACACATTTGTGAATACAAACAGCGATGGATGAACAAAGACATGGCTGGAAATCGTATTGGTTTTCAAGCATGGGTTCAGTTCTATCAAAAGAACACTAGTGCTAAAAAGACAAAGACATATGACGAATTCATCAAGTCAGCCTACTATATGGCATTTGTTAAGTTCGGTAATCATTGTGTAGATATCAATGCTATCAATATCAGTAGATATGTCGATTGGTTGTTGAAGAATCAGATTAAGATTGATACTTGGACTAGTGATAACACTTACACAAAGTATGTTATTGAGTATTTAAAAACAGAAGATCCACTAGACGGTATTGCTAGAAGTGTAGAAGCAACAATCAAATTGAGTGAGTCCGCGGGAATACTTCCCAAAGATATTCTTAGATTTGGTAATACTAATAGGATAGCATATGAGATAACTAAGGGCAAGATTAGTCCTTGGATGTTGTATCAGAGTTCTAGTGGTATTGAATTCTTAGATAAGCTAACGCCCGATCATACTAAAATGATTATCGAGTACATCGACCCAGAACAATGGGCATTAAAATTTCACAGAGAGCCAGAAAATGTCAGAACAGTTAAAGAAATTCTCACTACTGGGGGGTATTGATATTAATCACGACCATCGTGTAAGAATTCCGTTTCAGCGCAAAACTACTGGAATGGAAGCTGTATACGACACAGTAAATAACTGGAATGAAGCATGTGCTAGGGCAATTGAATTGTTTGGATTGCCCGGCGACAAGTATACGTGTAGAATGACCAAAGAAGCAATTGAATTCTGGTTCTTAGAAGAAAAAGACGCAATGATGTTTGAACTATGTTGCGGATAAAAGCTAGAATTCGTAAGTGGCGGGCAGAGCGTAAACTCAAAAAGAGTGGTTATGGTTCTTGGCGATCCTACAAACACGCACGTGATCCTTATGTTGAAAAGTATGCCCAATGTGTAGAAGATTTCTATATTGGGTACCCATATGTCTATGCTTGTAAAAACCCATCCCATTTCGCATATCAACTCATAGCAGATTATGGTCCCGCTGGTCGATGGTTTGGGTATGAAGAAATGAACGAGTGGTGTCACGAAAAGATAAGGTGGAACTTTCGTTGTGATTACCACAGAGTTTATGAGAACCAATGGGGAAGAATGGAGTTGAATGATATTGGCGGATATGATATAATCTACTTTGCATTCAAACGTGAACAAGATTTTACCCATTTTTTACTTAGGTGGTCATAGTGGAGCAGGGCAGTTTCAAGTATAGAACAGAAAACTACTACGGTAGCAAGAAAAAAGTACATACTGTATCGTGGCATGGACGCGGAGAAGTTGACACTAGTGAAATCCGTGATTGGTGTGTTGAAAATTTCGGTAAAGCAGGCTATCAAGAGGAGCACGGTGAAGCACGATGGCTAGATGATACTGATGATGCTACTATTTTTCTGTGCAGGGACGAAGACCTCACTTTCTTCTTACTCAAGTGGACATGAGAAGAATACACTTTGAGGGTCCTACTTGGTATGATACAAAGCCCGGTTGGCATGAACTTGAGTTGAATTTGAATGGACAAGTAAAACGATACCGTGAAGTGATTGAATGGTTGTATGCTACTATAGGCAAATGTGAAAGACATTGTAGATGGTTTGAAACAACAAATGGAATCAAAATCAAATTTAGATACGAACGAGATTACATTGTAGCGACATTGAGATGGTCATGACAACAGTTCATCATTGGCAATTCAATAACGGAATTGACCCTATCAATCCAGGAAGTCAGTATCCTATTGTTCCCTCACGTGGTTGGACTTGTTGGGTCTACCCAGATAATGACAGAGAGTTTGAACAGTGGATGGAAACTAATTGTCCAACAGCAGAATGTATTCATCGGTTCAACAGCGGTGACCCCATGTACACAGTATGCATTTCAAGCGATGAAGAATGTACAGTTTTTAGATTGAGGTGGTTATGAGAACAAGTATTTGGTATCGAACAGAATTACAACAACCACCTAAGTCAGGTTCTTACCTTGCGTACAGAGGCTGGGGCATAGGTGGCAAAGCAGACGGTGATAGCGATTGGGGCTATGTCTATTACGATAAGAAAAATGACGAGTGGAGAGAATACCGCGACCCATACAGTCATGGTGCTATTGTCTATTACTGGACTGATGCTACACCTGACGATTGGACCGATCAAGACCCGCCTAGCATTACATTACGAAAAGTAAAAGAAGAACACAATGTAGCACTAGACGATGCATGGAAGAAAGTGTGTGAAGCAATTGACCAGTATAACATGATTAAAGAGTTGGTAAGATGACATATAACCGTCAGTTGGACATAATAGAGAAGTTGGCTAAGGACATTGAAGGCAAGATGCCCGGAGAATTGTATATCATTTCTACCCCAAGACAATCAGGCAAAAGTTATTTTTACAAACAAATTAGAAACGCTATGTATAATGGAACTAATGTTACATTAGGAATGTCTGAACCTAAGTATAAATTCAGTCGTGCTAATTGGTATCAAGCAGAATTCAATGATAAGGATTACTTTGAAGTAGACGCATGGTGTGAACAACACTTTGGTAAGCATCCTACTAATCCAGATGCATGGAGTCGATGGTGGCACAAGTTTCACAATAGCATTTTGTTCCGTGACGAAAAAGATTATATCTTGTTCACATTGAGGTGGTCATGAGACCTTGTGAACTACAGCCAATATTGGCAAGAGCCGTGGAAAAAGTTGGGCCGAGAAGTTATTGGGATCTTCCACCAGAGGCACGGGTAATCACAGGCAATCCAAAATATGACGCACAACTACATTATGTGTTGACTGAGTTTGGAGTAGAGGTAGAAGTATGCCGAAATCACGGCATGAAAGATTACCGCGTGGTTGACGAACAGAAGTTTATTATGTTTATACTGAGATATTCATGAGACTGAAAGAGAAATACGGTGAATACATATACTTACATCATCGTCCGGATGTAATTGACAGAGCCACCTGGCGTGAGTATAATGATAAAACACAAAAAATGTGTGTATGGTGTAATGAACAGAAGTTTGACCACTGGGGTATTGTTGAGGGAAATAACGCATTGTTTTGGTTTAGTGTAGAAGCAGATTACATAATGTTTTTGTTGAGATGGACATGAGACCTGAATACAAAGTAGACTTGCCACACATATACGACAATGATGTAATAGATCAAATTGTTGAATGGCTCACGGCCAATGTGGGCAAACCATATTCATGGGACACGGACGCAAGTTATCAAAAACTTGATTGGAATAGCAATGGTAAATGGGCCTGTGTCGCAGGATCGAACAAGTATAATAGACAACACGGGCTCACTCTTGTGGATACATGGTGGTTCGCAGATGAAAAAGATGCGGTGTTTTTTAGTTTGAGGTATAGTTGATGTTTATTCATACATACGATGCGAAGAACTACAATATACAAGAGCCTGAAATAGAAAAATGGCATGTTGCGGCGTTTACTACCCCGAAAGACTATCGAAAGATTGTCGAGTGGTGTCATCAGATATTCGGTCCGTCAGGGTTAAACTTGCTCACACATCAAACTAGGTGGCAAGATGAAATTTTCTACGGTGAAGTATATTTTAGGGATGAAAAAGACCTTGAGTGGTTTGTATTGAGGTGGTCATGAGATACAAAGAAAGTCGTTGGGAAATTAAACTTATAGAAGATAAGTGGCGTGCTACCCATTTCTTTACGAGCACATACGGTACTGAAGGGTATACCTATGACGAATTCAACACAGAAGCCGAAGCACTAATATATGTATTGAGGTGGTCATGATATTAGATTTAGACCCGCTACCATATAGAGTAGCGATAGACATTATCAAATGGTGCTTTGAGAATAATGTGGATCGTAGTAAAGCGTTAGTACTTATTGATATGATGAACGCTAAACCACACGATTGGCCAGAACATGTTGATTGGACATTGAATATACCAGATAGTTACGCAAGTTGGATAGTATTGAGGTTTACATGATAAAGAGACAATATCGTAGGAACGAACCCGGATACTTCAATAACTTCATCTTATCACATGACCCTGATGATACGATAGAAGAAGAATTGAAGTTATATAAAGCCACTGTAGCGAAAAGTAAAAACAAATATTATACTATGAATGTAAAGTGGCACGATCATGAACTATACACTATTTTTGTGTTAAGATACTCATGACTAGAATTACGATATCATGCCCGATTACCTGGCACGCACGATGTACTTGGATAGAAAATAACTGTAAGAACTATGTAGATAAAACAGAATGGGGAATGTGGCAACTAGGACAAAATGATATCTACTATGATGTAGAAGATAAAGACGCAATGTGGTATTACTTAATGTGGGAATGAATATGACTGACAATGAATTGATTGAT
>JACCEA011711840.1_pt1 | contig 24514 bp, 21 predicted proteins | sample 7449851 | NCBI WGS metagenome assembly JACCEA01 (sample SAMN15323453, study PRJNA562643) | freshwater metagenome | isolation source: river surface water | place: USA:Blue River Watershed | collected 2017-08-18 | reverse complement strand
TGCTGGGTGATGCGGCCAATGCGTGTGACGGGTGTGTTGGTTTCCCACGCCGCGGCATGCACCAGTTCGCGTTGGTTCACGGGGGCGGTGAAGCACAGTTCGTAGTCATCGCCACCAGACAGTGCGAACTCAAGGCGTTTGTTCCAAGGCAAATCAGCCAGCACTGGCGTGATGCCTGCGGACAAACGTGCATCGCCGAAGTGGCCAGCAGCTTGCAGCCATGTGGTGTCAATCTGCGCACCCACGCCCGAGCGTTTGAGGATGTGGCCTAGGTCGCCCAGCAAGCCATCGCTCACATCAATGGCAGCATTGGCCACGGCGCGCAAGGCCGTGCCTAGTTCGACGCGCGGTGTGGGTTGCTCCATGCGCAAGCGGGCTTGTTCAAAGGCTTCGCCTGAAATGCAGTGTGTGCCGCGAAACACTTCGAGCGCCAAGCGTGCATCGCCCACGGTGCCGCTGATGTAAATGTCGTCACCCACTTGTGCGTTTTGGCGCAGCAGCGCATCGCCTGGGGGCACTTCGCCAAACACGGTGATGCAAATGTTCAGTGGGCCTTGGGTGGTGTCGCCGCCCACCAACTCGCAGTCATGTGCATCGGCCAAACGCAGCAGGCCGCTGGAAAAACCTGCCAGCCATGCTTCGTCCGCGCGGGGCAAAGACAGCGCCAGGGTGAAGGCCAAGGGTTCTGCGCCTACGGCGGCCAAATCGCTCAAGTTGACGGCCAAGGCTTTGTGCCCCAAGCGAGCAGGGTCAACGGTGCTTAAAAAGTGACGGCCTTCGACCAACATGTCGCTGGACACAGCCAGTTGCATGCCTGCGGTGGGACGCAACAAGGCGCAGTCATCGCCCACGCCGAGCGCGGCTTTGTGTGTGGGGCGCTTGAAATAGCGCTCGATCAAATCAAATTCACCCATGACGTTAGACCTCAGTGCAGGTTGCGGCTGCCTGGCTCATCGCTGAGTGCGTCGAGCACAAACATGGGAATGTCTACATCAAACTTCTCGCCATCTTCGGCCACGCAAAAGTAGCTGCCATGCATGGTGCCTGTGGGCGTGCGAAGGCGGGTGCCGCTGGTGTATTCGAACTGTTCGCCAGGCTGCAGCAAGGGCTGATGGCCCACCACGCCCAGACCTTTGATTTTTTCGTGGGTGCCGTTGGCGTCGTTCACATTCCAAGTGCGTGAGATGAGCTGCGCGGCCACATTGCCCACGTTGGTGATGGTGATCGTGTAGGCAAACATGTACAAGCCACCGTCTGGGTCGGACTGCTCCGACAGGTATTGCGGTTGAACTTCGACTTGGAATTTGTAGCGTGGCATGGGGGTGATTTTGGCCTAAGCCCAAAACCCTGCTGAAGGGGTGAAATAATCACCCCATGACCAGCCCACGCACCCCATTCCATATTGCCCCCTCCATCTTGTCTGCCGACTTCGCCCGTTTGGGCGACGAGGTGAAAAACGTCATCGCCGCTGGCGCTGATTGGATTCACTTTGACGTGATGGACAACCACTATGTGCCCAACCTCACGTTCGGCCCCATGATTTGCCAAGCCTTGAAGCCGCATGCCAAAACGCCAGCCGGCGTGGCGGTGCCGATTGATGTGCATTTGATGATTTCGCCTGTGGACGCCTTGGCTGCTTCGTTTGCCGAAGCGGGCGCGGACTACATCAGCTTCCACCCAGACGCGAGCGCCCATGTGCACCGCAGCATCCAAGCCATCAAGAGCAAGGGTGTGAAAGCGGGCTTGGTGTTCAACCCTGCCGAGCCACTGGACGTGTTGGAGTGGACGATTGACGAGATTGACCTCATCCTCATCATGAGTGTGAACCCTGGCTTTGGTGGTCAAAGTTTCATCGACTCGGCCTTGCGCAAAGTCGAGCTGGCACGTCAGTGGATTGAGCGCAGCGGCAAGGACATTCGCCTTGAAGTGGATGGTGGCATCAAGCCCGACAACATCCGCCAAGTGGCCGACGCAGGTGCAGACACCTTTGTGGCGGGTAGCGCGATTTTTGGCAAACCCGATTACAAAGCGGTGATTGACCAAATGCGCGTGGCGTTGTCTTAAGCGCACGGCATTGCATACGTATTGTTGGTATGACTGATTCAGTGCCTCAGCCAATATCTGTTGTCAGTCGGTTAAAGACATGGGCGCGCGGCATTAAGCGCGATGTGGTGGCGGTTTATTTCGCTGCGCGCGACCCGCAAGCGCCTTTGGGCGCACGTATTTTGGCGGGCTTGGTGGCAGCCTATGCGCTTAGCCCTATTGATCTGATTCCAGACTTCATCCCCGTGTTGGGTTATTTGGACGATTTACTCATCGTGCCGCTGGGCTTGCTGCTGGTCATGCGTTTGATGCCAGATGAGGTGCTGCTCAATGCCCGCGCCAAAGCTGACACCTTGCTGGCTAAGCCGCGCAGCTGGCTAGCTGCCGTGTGCGTTGTGGCAATCTGGCTGGTGCTCGGGTTTTACCTAGTACTTTGGCTATGGTGAGCGGGATTTATTCCCTACGAATTTTGAGCCGAACTCTCTAAATTCAGAACCATGTTTTGAAGGTGCAGGGCCTTCAATGGTTGGTTTTGATTTGAAAAGTTCGTATGCAAAAAATTCGCCCCACATTGGTTTCATTGGCTGTACTGACCGTCTGTACGAGTACAGGATCCTTGGCGCAATCTGTTGATCAGTTGCCAGTGGTTACCGTTGTTGGCGCTATGCCGATTCCTGCAATTTCTCAACCTTTGTCAGAGATTCCTTCCGCTGTTCAAACCGCCAACAGCACGGATCTCGCGAATAGCCAAGCCCTTGACTTGTCTAGCTTCATGAACCAGCGCATGGGTGGTGTGTATGTGAATGAGATACAAGGTAACCCACATCAAATGGATGTGAACTTTCGCGGTTTCACAGCCTCCCCCTTGTTGGGTACACCCCAGGGTGTTTCGGTGTACATGGACGGTGTGCGCATGAATCAACCTTTTGGCGATGTGGTGAGCTGGGATTTGATTCCCCGTTCCGCCATCAGTAATATGACCTTGATGCCAGGCTCTAACCCATTGTTTGGCCTTAACACGTTGGGCGGTGCATTGGCAGTGCAAACCAAGTCTGGTCTCACGCATGCGGGGACTTCAGTACAAACCACGATCGGCTCCCACCAACGTCGCTCTGTTGAGTTGGAGCATGGTGGACGCAGTGATAAAGGTTTGCACTGGTTTGTCACGGGTAATGTATTTAATGAAGATGGCTGGCGCAATGCCTCGCCATCACGCGTGCGCCAAGCCTTTGGAAAGCTGGGGTGGAAAGAGGGCCCGACTGATGTCACGCTGACGCTGAGCCACGCCAATAACGCACTTACTGGCAACGGTCTGCAAGAAGAACGCATGCTCGCCAACGACTATCGCAGCATCTATACCAAGCCAGATGAAACACATAACCGTTCCACCCTGGTCAACCTCACGGGCAAGCATGTGATCAACGACAACACCTTGTTTGCTGGCAATGTGTACTACCGCACGATCAACACGCGGACCCTCAATGGGGACGTCAATGACGGTTCGTTGGGAACAGATTTTGGTGGTGTGGCTTTTCCAACTAACTGCTTAGGGGCCGCTGCAGGTGACGAGGATGAGGAATGCACGGGTAAATTAAACCGCAGCACGGCAAAGCAAAAAAACTATGGCTTTGCAGGTCAAGTGACGTTGCTGGATAAGTTGGGAGGTTATAAAAACCAGTTCACAGCGGGCCTTGCCTACGACGCCAACCGCACAAACTTTCAGCAGTCAGCCGAATTTGGGTACATCAACCCTGACAGAAGTGTCACAGGCACCCAAGTGTTCTCGGATGAGGCAGAAGTCCATCTCAAAGGCAAAGCCAGTACATGGAGTCTTTTCGTTACGGACACGATATCAATTCGCAATAACTGGCATGTCATGATGTCTGGTCGTTACAACCGAACACATGTCGTGAATCAGGATCAACTTCAACCAGGCGGTGCGGGCGGATCTTTGGATGGGGATTACGTATACCAACGCTTCAACCCCGCGATTGGAACTACTTACGCATGGACGCCGACACTCACGTCGTACCTAGGCTACAACGAAGGTAGCCGTACACCTACATCTATCGAGCTGGGCTGCGCAGACCCAGCACACCCATGCAAACTGCCTAATGCAATGGCGGGCGACCCTCCGCTAAAGCAAGTGGTTACCAAAACGTGGGAAGCTGGTTTGCGAGGCGCACTGTCGCAACACACGCAATGGACCGTTGGTGTGTTTAACGCACAAAGTACAGATGACATTTTGTTTGTCGCGGCACCTAACAATACCTCACATGGATACTTTAAAAACTTTGGTCGGACACAGCGACAAGGTCTAGAGCTTGGCTTGAACAGCCAGCAGGGAGCGTTCAAGTTTGCAACGCACTACACCTGGTTACAGGCGACGTATCAAAGCAGCGAGGTTTTGGGAGGTGATTCAAACAGCACCAACAACGCTGGCAACATTGCCATCCAGTCAGGCAATACGATTCCTTTAACGCCTAAGCACATATTAAAAGTGCATACGGATTACGCTTGGACTCCTGCATGGAGCACAGGCTTGGGAATGACAGCGTTTGGTGGCATGTATGCGCGTGGCAATGAGAACAACCAACACCAACCCGATGGAGATGAACATTTGGGTTCAGGAAGAACACGTGGATATGTAGTGTTCAATGCAAACGCTCGCTATACATCTAGCAAAAACACGATGTGGATGTTGAACGTCATGAACTTATTTGATCGTCGCTATGCGTCAGCTGGCCAATTGGGGCCGGTCGCTTTCAGTGCCAATGGGCAGCAGTTTGTGTCGAGCTCAACGCGCGAGCAACATTCGATGTTTGTTGCCCCAGGTGCTCCACGCAGTGCGTGGCTCAGCATGCGTCACAGCTTTAATTAAGCACTGTATCAATCAACTGGTGGCGTTGGGCCATATGGACCAACGCCGCTGTGCTGCTGACAGCAAGTTTTTCCTTGATTTGAGTTTGGTTGTTGGCCACCGTTTTGAGACTGATGTTCAAACGGGCGGCGCATTCAGCTGATGTGCAGCCTTGCGCCAACAGTCGCCAAATTTCTAACTCACGCAAAGTGAGTTGGGCAATGCGATCCGCCTCATCGTCCGTCGCATGCCCAAATTGGCTAAGCGATAAGTCGTCGCTCAAATAGCGCTGCCCGTTGTGGGCGGATTTCACGCCTGTTACCAAATTTTCGGGAGGGGAGTTTTTGGTGACAAAACCAATGGCTCCGCCATCCAAGGCACTGCGTACCAAGTTGCGTCCATCGTACATGCTACACATCAGAACTTTGGCGTTGGCATTGCGTTGTTTGATTTTGCGCAGCAATTCAAGCCCGCCTACTGTGGGCATAGAAATGTCAGAGATGGTCACATCTGGCTGGTGCTGCAAGTACGAGATGTAGCCAGAGGTGGCGCAGCTTGCTTCGGCAACGACGGTGATGTCGTCTTCTTGTTCCAGAAAGCGTGCGTAGCCTGCGCGAACGACGGGGTGGTCATCGACCAATAAGACACGAATCATGACGTTCCCTGTGTGATCGGAATTTGGACGTGAATGCGCAGACCAGGCTGTGCATCTTCAAAGTGGATATGTCCTTTCAGGCTGGCAATGCGTTCACGCATCCCAGTGAGACCCAAGCCACACGCCCCGATTGGGCTCGCTTTCAGGCCTTGTCCGTTGTCGGTAATTGACAGTGTGAGCACATCGCGATGGACATCAAGGCTGACCCATGCTTGGCTAGCGATGGCGTGCTTCGCGATATTGGTCAGCGCTTCTTGTGTCACACGGTACACAGCGGTGCTGAATGCATCAGGTAGCAGTTTCAGTTTGTTTGTTTGCGCGTTGATCAGCGCGTGGCATGGAATGTGGCAGTGCTGCTCCCAGCTGTTGCAGAGCTCTTTTAGGCTCTCCTCTAGTCCCAAACTATCAAGACTCGGGGGGCGCAAGCGTTTTAGCATCTCACGTGCAAGACTGTGCATGCGGAGTGACGATTGATCAATTCGCTTAGCGGATTCAATTGCTGCACTGGGATTGTTGTGAATGGCTTTGCCAATGTAGGCGGCTTCAATGCGCAGTGCTGTGCAAGCTTGACCCACTTCGTCATGCAACTCTTGGGCAAGGATGCGACGTTCATGTTCTTGCGCGCTGATCAAGCGCTGCGTGAGATGCCGATTGGCTTCGAGCAGTGCAGACACTTCGTGCATGCGTTGGAATGCGAACCAAGCCAACCCAATCGACAAGGCCAACAGGGTCAAAGGTATTTCATCTAATTGAAAACGTTCATAGCTTTGCAGCCAAAGGGCGAGTTTTTCTGACAGTTCCCACTGCATCGCTAATGTCCAAAACAAGGCGACCAACACCACGACGCGTGTCAAGTCACGCCATGCGAGGGAAGTGGTCGTATGGGTTGTCATGGCAGCATGCGTTTGGCAATGCCATCTCTACGAAACATGTGCAACAGCGCCGCAAGCATGTGTATCGCAATTGCCAGCATGAACAGGTAGCTACATGCAGTATGGATGCCGCTAAATATCTCTTTTAAATCAGGCGAGGCTTCCCACAGCCTAGGAAGCGGTGTTCCAAAAAATTTGATGGGATATGCCGTGAAGCTAGATCCCAAAAATCCACTCACAGGCATGGCCAACATACAGATGTAGAGCACGGTATGACTTGCGCGCGCTGCCCATGTTTGCCAATGTGGCATGGTGTCAGGGAGTTCTGGTGGACGATGCGTCAAGCGCCAAAGTGCACGCAGCACGATGAGCAAACCCAGCACGATACCAACGGATTTGTGCCAGTTGAACCACTCCGCACGCAAGCCAGGAGGTGTTTTAGGAATGTCACCCATCCACACGCCAAGCCACAATTGGTAGATCAATCCGATAGCCAGCAACCAGTGCAGTGCGATGGCAATCCCTGTGTAGCGTGTGAGTGGTTCTGGTGCATCAATGACGGGTGTGATGTTGTTTTCCATGAATCACTTTCATTCAGTTGGCCACAGCGCCCCACGGCAGTTTGCCCACGGGCACAGTGCGGATGGGGGTAAAGGTATGGGTATCCACCACGGTGACGGCATGGCTGCGACCTGCAGCCACATACAGTTCGCTGCCATCGGGCGTGATGGCCATGTTCCAAGGGCGCAGACCTACAGGCACTTTGGTGTGAACGGTGAAGCTTTGGGTGTCGATGATCGCCACATTGGCATCGCCCCCATTGCTGGCAAACAGCCACTTACCATTCGGGTGCATGGTCAAGCCGTTGGTACGAGCGCCTACTGTTAGCGTAGCTTTGACAACAAGTTTTTGCATGTCAATCGCGACCAGCAGGCTGTCGGTTTCAACGGCGACGTAAGCCATGGTCCCGTCAGGACTGAATGCAATGCCGCGAGGGCGATTGCCCACGCGAATGCTGGCAATTTGTTTGCGAGATTTGAGGTCAAGCACGTCTACTTGGTCAGCTTCCTCCGCTGACACCAACATGCGATGCCCATCTGGGCTGAACACTGCATGCTCTGGGTTTTTGCCAGATACCACAATGTCAAACATCAACTTCCATTGTGCAGTAGAAACAAAACTCACACTGTTGCTACCTTCGTTGGCAATTGCCAACCACGCGCCATCGGGTGAGCAATACACAGCCTCTGGTGAGTCGCCCAGTGTCAGCACTTTAGCGATGCTGCTCGCACCCGTGTTGATGGCTTGTAGCTGAGAGTCTTTTTGATTGCTCACATACAAGTGCCCATCGTTTTTGCACAAAGTCAAACCGCGTGGCTTGCCACCCGTCACGATGGTTTGACTCACGGTCTGCGTCTTTGTGTCAATGACGGAAATATCACCACTGCCTTCGTTGGTGACAAAAACTTGGTTTGCAGAAAGCGCTGAAGATGTGACTGCTGCAAACAAGCAAAAACTGGCAATGCGGAGATGGATTTTCATCGGCGGTTGAGCTTCAGGTCAAACGTGTGAGGAACTTACAGTGAAATTTGGCTTTGGACACCAATCACCCAGGAGCGAGGGAGTCCAGGCTCGAAATACTGCTTGGAGAATTGGTTGATGATGACAGAGCCTACCGTGTCTTTGTTAGTCAAATTGTCTACCCCAAAGAAGGCGTCAATACGAGCAGCACCCACTTGGTAGCGTTGACGTACACGTGCGTTGAGCAAGGTGTAACTGGGAGCCAATGCGTAGTCGGTAGTGGAGGTGGTGTTGGCATCATTGGCCCACATGCTCGAACGATGCACTACATCTAAAGCGGCTTCTAAGCCTGTCTTGGGTTTTTGGCCCGCTTGGACAAAACCTTTTTCAGACCATTGCACCGAGGCGAACAGTTGCTGTTTTGGGATGGCGGGTAAGCTGTTGCCATTGGGTGGGCTGTAGCTAGCACTACCCGCTTGGTAAGTGGCGTTGATGACGGATGCGGATGCTTGTGAACGCCAGTTGTGTGTGTGCTGATTGCGGATGGCCAATTCAAAGCCGTCGCGCTTGGTTTGCGCCGCGTTGTCGTAGGCTGTTTTTCCGTTGGATGACAAGGCAGCAACGATTTCATTGGTGGTGTCGATTTGAAACCATGCCGCATCAATGCGCATAGTGCTCGTTGGTAGCCACTTGGTACCGACCTCTAAATGTTTGCTGCGTGAGGCTTGTAAATTGGGATTGAACTTCTCAACAAAATTGTTGTTGCTGTCGCGTGAGTAAGCAGCTTCTACCATGGTGGGTGTTTCAAAGCCTTTACCTTGATTGATGTACAAGTTCAGGTTGTCTTGTGCATGCCAAGTCAGGCCAAGTACGGGGCTGGTGGCTTTGTAAGTGACGGAGCCTGAACCATCGACAGGCGTTGGCAAATCGTCTCGACTTTTGAGTGTGACTTCGCTCTGGCGGGCACCAGTGGTCAAGGTGTAGCGCTCACCCAGCGACCAGTTGGCTTGTGCAAAGTAGTCGTGGTTGCTGGCTTCGTTGAGCTCGTTGCGTGTAGGGGTGCCTGATTTTTCACCGGCTGCGGCAGTGCCTGCTTGGCGTTGTTCTTTCGCGCGGTCAATGTCTACACCCACCACCCAATTCATAGGCAGGTTATTGATGGCAACGGTTTTGCCGTTAGCTTGCAAACCGAAGCCTTGGTAGCGACGCTCAAGCCCAGTCCATTGGTTGGTGGCTTGGTATTGCAAGTTGTCTCTTGTGCCCCCGTAAATTCTGGCTTGAAGTTTGAGGTCGCTATTCACGCGATGCTCCGCCACGGCCCCAACTTGTTCTTGTTTGACAGTTTTGCGTGTTCTGCGCGCAATTGCGTTGGTGCCTGCTTGCGAAGGATCTGCCGCCAGCTGTGCCGCAGTCAACCCTAAGGGGTCGTTCGCGATGGGCATATCAAAGACATTCACGATGAATTTAAACCGTGTATCAGGCTTGGCATCAACAGTGATAACGCTGTTGAGTTGCTTGCGCTCAGCTGAGCTGTTTTGTCTGTAGCCATCGATATTGAATGTGCTGTAGTCTGCTACTAAGCCGACATTGCCCGAGCGTTGGCTGATTTGCCAATCGGTACGCTGTAGGCCATATGATCCAGTGTGCAAACCTACTTGTGCTTCGGGTGTTTCACTGGCTTCTCGTGTGAAGGTTTGAATCACGCCACCAGAGGCGTTGCCATACAACTGCGCGAGTGGACCTGTCAGAACTTCCATGCGGTCAGCAGAGGTCATGCTCACGGTCGATGCTTGGCCTTGGCCGTCGGGCATGGACGCTGGTATGCCATCAGTGATGAGGCGAATGCCTCGCATGCCGAATGCTGCGCGAGAACCAAACCCACGTATAGAAATTTGCACATCCTGTGCGTAATTGTTGCGATTAAGCGCCACCACGCCTGGTGCGCGATTGAGCACATCAGAAATGTTCACTTGTGGTCCCGAGCTGCGCAATGTGTCTGCATCGATGGTGTAGACCGATGCCGGGGCGTCAAATTGCTTTTGTTCCAAACGACCGCTTTGCACAACGATTTCTTTTAAGTCGTTGCCAGTGGTTTGCGCATGAAGTTCTGCACTAGGGAAAACGCTGAGACAAAGAAGGGCGCCAACGCTCAGTGCGTGTTGATGTGTGCTGCTGTTATGAAATTTCATGGTTCGCGCTGCTTGCAAAGTTTGGTGAATCTGTTGTTTCGGATAAAAATAAGCAAAACCCATTCCACCTAAATGTGTTCCACCTGGGATGGCATCGTTTGTGCTAATCCAGTTGTGTTGAAAAATTAGGTGTACCAAGGTTGATCAATTGATGGCTCGTGCGTGGACGCATCTTCTAATAAGCGTGGTGGTGTTTCTCCTAGGGTTGTTCCTGATGAGTGCACACGCTGGTGTGATGACGCGAGAGGCGATGGAGAGGGCTTTTCCAGCGCCTCTGGTGGTAGGCGAGAAAGACCGCGATTTACCAGTGTGGCCGATTTATCGGCAAGAGCTCACGTCCACAACAATTGCCGCCTATGTTTTTGAGTCACAAGATTTCGCCGCTATTCCTGGTTTTTCAGGTACGCCGTTTAATTTACTGATTGCGTTGGACCCCAATGGGCAGTTCATGGATGTGCGCGTGTTGTCGCATCATGAACCAGTGTTTCTAGAGGGGCTGGGCGAGAAGCCCTTGTTTGCTTTTGTGGAGCAATACAAAAACTTGTCTCTCAAACAAAGTATCAAGATCGGTACTGGTCAGAGCAAGAGTGGCAAAGAAACGGGAGCCAACGTCTACATTGATGGCGTGACGAAGGCCACGGCATCCGTGCGTATCTTGAACCAGACGTTGTTGGCTGCATCACTGAAGGTGGCACGGGCCAAGTTGGGCTACAGCCAGGGACGCGACCCAGACCAGGTCGCTAAAGTTCGGCCTGATGTGTTCAAGCCCTTGGATTGGGCTGGCTTGCGCAAAGCGGGTTTGATACACCACGCCAGATTTAAGAACAGTGACATTGAGAAGGCCTTCAAAGACACCGCTGGTGAAGGGGTAGATGTCGAGGCGCTACAAAATCCAAGCGATTTGTTTGCTGAGGTGTACGTTGCACATTTGAGCGTGCCAACGGTTGGCAAAAACCTGTTGCCTGCCGACAAATGGGCCTACTTACAGCAGCGACTTGACCCAGGCGACCATGCCTTGTTGATTTTGTCCAAAGGTCGCTATGCGCTGATGGGGGAGGACTTTGTGCGCGGCACGGTCCCCGACCGCTTGTCGGTGAGTCAGCAAAAACTTCCCATTGAGATTCGAGATTTAGATTTGGATGTGGCCTTGAATCTGCCACCTGAATTAGCCGATGCGCAATGGTTGGCCGTGCGTGTGATTGCGCCTGCAGGCCTCGACCCTGCACAGACGTTGAACTACGAATTGCATGTCACGCGAAGTAAGGGCATGTTGTTTCCAGAGTTGGTGACAAAAAGTTTTGTCATTGCTGCCGAGATGCCGCATGACTATGTTGAGATGGCCGAGTCGGATCAGAAGACTTGGCACGGTATCTGGCTGGATCGCTGGTGGGAATTGGCCGTGTTACTAAGTGCATTGGCTTTGCTGGTGTGGGCGCTACGGGAGCCGCCTTGGTTGATGCGACACACACAGCGAATGACGTGGTTTAGGCGTGGCTATTTGCTGTTCACTTTGTTTTTCATTGGCTGGTACGCACAGGGGCAGCTGTCGATCGTGAACCTCACGGCGGTGGTTCAATCCGTTGTGGCAGGGCAGAGCTTGGCCTTCTTCATGTACGACCCCATGACCGTTGTGCTGTGGGTGTTTGTGGTGGTTACTTTTTTTGCGTGGGGCCGTGGCACGTTTTGTGGCTGGCTCTGCCCGTTTGGTGCGCTGCAAGAGTTGATCAGTCAGCTTACCAAACGCTTAGGGTTGCCGTGGCAACGTGTCCCACAGCAGTGGGACACGCGGTTGAAGAAGGTGAAGTATGTGGTGCTGGCAGGGTTACTGTTGAGTGCGGCGGTATCGGTGACCTGGACCGACCGACTGGTGGAAATTGAGCCCTTCAAAACGAGCATCACTTTGAATTTTGTGCGTGCGTGGCCGTTTGTCGTTTGGGCTGTTGCCACCGTGCTTCTGAGTTCGTTTGTTTACAAGGGTTACTGCCGTTATCTGTGTCCATTGGGGGCTGGGATGGGAGTTCTGGGTAAGTTACGTCGCTGGGATTGGATTGCCCGTCGCAGCGAGTGCGGTCAGCCCTGTCAGCGCTGCCGCAGTGACTGTGCGTACCAAGCCATTGACAAGCGAGGAACGGTGGATTACGACGAGTGTTTCCAGTGCATGGATTGCGTGGTGATTTATGAGAACGATAGCTTGTGTGTGCCGCTGATTTTGTCAAACCGTCACCCCACCCAAATACGTGTGATCCCTATTCAGGAGGTGAAGTGATGAAGCGCCGAGCATGGATAAAAGCAGGCTTAGGACTAGGTTTGCTTGCAAATCTCTCTGCTATTGAGGCTTCACGCTTGCGCTGGAAAAGCACTACGTTCAATGGGTTAGGTACGACACTTTCAATTCGTGCTGCACATACTGAAATTGATCGATTGCAGCAATCGCTGCATGACGCACGGCTTGTGGTCGAAGATATTGAAAATCAGATGAGCTTGTTTCGTCCGAATAGTGCAATCAATCAGCTCAACCGAGACGGTGAGCTGATCAAGCCAGACGCCAGCTTGCTGCGTGTGTTGCAAATCAGCCAACACATTTCTTTACGCAGCCAGGGTGCTTTTGATGTCACGGTGCAACCACTATGGGCTTTGTACGCTTCCACGCAAAAGGACAAGCGTCTGCCTACTGCGGATGAAGTTTTGGCAGCACGGCAGAAGGTTGGCTGGCGAGGCTTACAGGTCAGTGCTGAGCGAGTGGCCTTGATGCGCCCTGGCATGGGGGTAACGCTTAATGGCATTGCACAAGGGTTTGCCAGTGACATGGTTCGTCAAAAGTTAAAGCAGCATGGCGTTAGACATGCATTGATTAACACGGGAGAGTGGTCAGCGATAGGTCTGGCAGATGCTGTGCGTGATTGGTCTTTGGGTATTGCCGATCCGCATCAGCCAGATAGATTGATCGCGCGAGTCCAAATGAATGGCATGTGTTTGGCGACATCGGCAGATGACCAATGTGCATTCACTTCAGATCGAAAGCACCACCATATCCTTGATCCTCTAACTGGCTATTCGCCACCAGATATTGCGAGCGTCACTATTGCGGCGAGTTCCTGTGTAACGGCTGACGCGCTGACGAAGGTGTTATTTGTTGCAGGCTACGAGCGCGCTTTGCAGCTAGCGACAGCATGGAGGGTTCATGCATTGGTTATTCATAAAGATGGGCGCAGTCATGCTTCGCCTGCAATGAGCGTATTGATGGATGCTTGAGTCGCGTCAATTTGGAACACTTGTGTATGTGACAGATGTTCTAGGCTGGAGCAAGTCGGAACACTTTTAAGGCGGTGTCTCTAGGCATGAGAGTTGCGGAGGCTGAGAGTTGGCCTGATTGGCAACATTTCTCAATTGACTCATCACTTGGAGACTGAAAGATGAAAAAGAAACTTCTCGCAATTGCGGCTGCAGCTGCCGTTCTTCCTACGGCGTATGCAGCCGATTTCAAAGCTGGCAACTGGGACATGAGTGTGGGTGGCAACATCAACGCGTTCTATACGGGGGTCAGTTGTTCTGGTAGCGCCGTAACGGGTGGCTTGGCCAATAAGGCCGAGGCGTGTGGCGGCAAAAACAATGCAACCACGATTGGTAATGGACTTTTGCCTTCCATGTTGAGTGTTGGCGCAAAGACAAATCAAGATGGTTACGACATTGCCGCTGTAGTTGGCATTGGCGTTTCAACTGCAACAAATAGTTCAATTGCTGTGAATAATGGCGTTGATGTGCGTAATGCGTATGTGTCGTTTGGCAACAAAGAGATGGGCACATTCAAAATGGGCCGAGATTACGGTTTGTTTGGTTTGACGCCAGTGTTGAACGATATGACGTTGTTGGGGGTTGGTGCTGCATACAAAGCGACGCAAAATGGCCGCGTGTCTTTGGGTCATATTGGCGCAGGATATACCTATGCTGGTACATATGGTCAGATGGTTTACACAACGCCCACATTGGGTAATGGGTTGACCATTGATGCGGGTTTGATGAACCCAGTTGAAGGTGCAACTGCTGCGTCTGGCTCAGGCCCCGCACTGCAAGCGCGCGCTACTTATGCGCGTCAAGGCTTTAAGACTTGGGTTGCCCAAAAGAACCAAAGTTACAGTGGTTTTCGCATGAATGCTTCTGAAGTTGGTGCTACGGTCAATGCTGGGCCAATTGACTTATTGGCTAACTACCAAACCGGTACAGGTTTGGGCGTCTTGGCCGATGCTGATCAGGGCAATGTGAAAGGTCAAAACACCTTTGTGCAAGCCACATATAAAGTCGCGCCAAAGGTGAAGGTCGGCTTGGGTTCAGGTAAGAGCGAAAACAAATCAGGCAGCGGTAGTGCCTTTCGATCGAATCAAAGCACAACGGCAGGCGTGTATTTCAATCTCACGCCTAGTTTGACTTTGGTTGGCGAAGTGGGTGATACAACGTCTAAGGACTACAGCAACTCACAAGCAAAGCAAAAGAGCTATTCATTCGGCGGCATCTTTTTCTTTTGATGAATTGTTAATTTAAGGTTTGTAGGGTGTTATGCATGGCCGAAGGCAATCGTGTTCGGCCATTTTTTTGTTCAGTGTGTGTCACGGATGTGTACCAAAAGTGAACAGCTTTTTCCAAAAGTGTCACACCTGTTGCAGCGATTGTGTTTTGATTTGAGGGTTATCACTAGCTTTCGGGATGTTTTCCTTATGTTGATTCAAGTGAATTGGGCAATGAGGAAATGGCATGCGAATTGCAATCAAGACATACGGCTAAGTGAACTCGCTAGGGTTTGCAAATTACCGCAAGAAATCAGTCAACGAAACAATGTTGATTATTAATTCACACTCAGTAGGAGATATCCTGTGAAAAGAAAACTTCTAAGCGTGCTGGTCATGCTCGCCACAGCTCATGTATCTGCGCAAGTCACCGATGCGATGATTGCCAAAGACGCCACGGACACAGATTCAGTTTTGAGCTGGGGCATGGGCACACAAGGACAGCGTTTTTCGCCGCTGACCACGATCAACACTAAAAACGTGAGCAAGCTGGCCCCCGCTTGGTCTATGTCGTTCGGCGGTGAAAAACAACGCGGCCAAGAGTCACAACCCTTGGTCTACAAGGGCAAGATGTTCGTGACAGCTTCTTACTCACGCATCTTCGCCATCGATGTGAAGACTGGTGAGAAAGTTTGGAAATACGAGCACCGTTTGCCAGAAGGCATCATGCCTTGTTGCGACGTGGTCAACCGCGGCGCCGCCTTGTTTGACAACTTGGTCATCTTCGGTACTCTAGATGCGCAATTGGTGGCCTTGGATCAAAACACAGGCAAAGTGGTGTGGCGTGAAAAGATCGACGACTACACCGCTGGTTACAGCTACACCGCAGCGCCCCTGATTGCCGACGGTTTGCTGCTCACCGGCGTGTCGGGTGGTGAATTTGGTGTGGTGGGTCGTGTGGATGCACGTGATCCAAAGACCGGTAAATTGGTTTGGTCTCGCCCCACCGTGGAAGGCCACATGGGCTACAAAGACGGCAAAGAAAACGGCATCAGTGGCACAACCAACGCTACATGGCCAGGCGAGACATGGAAAACTGGCGGTGCATCCACTTGGTTGGGTGGCTCCTATGACGCTACGACAGGTTTGGCTTATTTCGGTACAGGAAACCCCGGCCCATGGAACAGCCACGTGCGTAAAGGCGACAACTTGTATTCATCGTCTACTGTGGCGATCGATGTCAAGACTGGCAAGATTGCATGGAGCTATCAAAACACACCCAACGATGCTTGGGACTTTGACGGTGTGAACGAGTTTGTGACCTTTGACATGGACGGCAAGCGCGTCGGTGCTAAGGCAGACCGTAACGGCTTCTTCTATGTGAATGATGCCAAGACCGGTAAGCTCATCAATGCTTTCCCCTTCGTGAAGAAAGTCACTTGGGCATCGAGCATTGATCTCAAAACAGGTCGTCCCGTGTTTGATCCTGCCAACCGTCCTGGCGATCCAACGGCTAGCGCCGATGGCAAGAAAGGTTCATCTGTCTTTGCAGCTCCCGGCTTCTTGGGTGGCAAGAACCAAATGCCAATGGCGTACAGCCCCAAGTCTCAACTGTTCTATGTGCCTACCAACGAATGGGGCATGGACATTTGGAACGAGCCCATCAGCTACAAGAAAGGCGCAGCCTATTTGGGCGCTGGCTTCACGATGAAGCCATTGTTTGATGATCACATTGGCTCCTTGCGCGCCATTGATCCGAAGACAGGCAAAGTGGCTTGGGAAGTGAAGAACAACGCACCTCTGTGGGGTGGTGTTCTGACAACTGCTGGCGATTTGGTGTTCTGGGGCACGCCTGAGGGCTATCTCAAAGCAGCTGACGCCAAAACAGGCAAGGTGCTGTGGCAGTTCCAAACTGGTTCTGGCGTGGTGGCTCCTCCCATCACGTGGAGCGACGGTGCTGACCAATATGTGAGCGTGGTCTCTGGTTGGGGTGGTGCTGTCCCTCTGTGGGGCGGCGAAGTGGCCAAGAAGGTCAACTTCCTCGAACAAGGTGGTTCTGTTTGGACATTCAAATTGCCCAAGTAATCCGCTAACTGTTTGATCCGAGAAGGGGTTTTAGAAGGCGCAAGCCCTCTGAAGCCCCTTTTTAAATCAAGGTGAACTTTATGAAAAAACATATACTTTTTTTGATGATGGTCTGCATGAATCTGGCTCATGCAGCACCGACGTTAAGCGCCAAAGAAGCCACTGCGGCTGCCGAGCTAGCTAAAAGCAATGGTTGCTTGAGCTGTCATGCTATGGATGAAAAAATTGTTGGCCCTGCTTATTCAAAAGTAGCGGCTAAATACAGTGACGACAAAGATGCAGCTGCATCGCTCGCGCAGTCCATTCGCAATGGTTCATCTGGTAAGTGGGGGCGTATTCCCATGCCTGCACACGGCAATATGAGCCAAGAAGACATCAACCTGTTGGCACGTTGGGTGTTAACCATCAAAGGGAATTGATGTTTTTCAAGCGCTTGATCCAACGCCACCTTGCATGGTTCTGCGGTGTGATCGTTGTATCAAGTGCTTTTGCGCAAGATAGCAATCGTCAAGACTGGCTGCGCAACCCTGCTATGGGTAACTACAAAGCCTATGCAGAATTCAAAATGACAAATTACGCCAAGGCCCGTGAAGTATGGGAAACCTTGGCTGAAGTTGGCAATGGCGATGCTTTATTTAACTTGGGGGTCATGGCTGAAGATGGTCTAGGTGAACCTCTTAACATGACCAAAGCCGAAGCGCTCTACACCAGTGCAGCCAACGGCAACAATTTCAAAGCACAGTACCGCTTAGGTTTGCTTTATAGCTCTGGCGGTTTGCTCGGTAAAGACGTTCAAAAAGCTCGCGTGTATTTGAGTCAAGCAGCTCGACATGGCGACAAAGATGCAGCTTCGTTGTTGACGCAACTCAGTGATGCATCGCAAACGCCAACACCACTACAACAAGCAGATCTACTCAGTGCGCAAGGGCGGCACATGCAAGCGGCCAAGATCTACAACACGTTGGCCGAAACAGGTGATGCCACAGCACAAACTCGTTTGGCGTGGATGTACGAAGCTGGCCGAGGTGTGCCGCAAGACTTGAGTGAGGCTGCGCAACGCTTTGAGATTGCCGCTAACGCAGGCCATGCAGAAGCGCAGTATGCGTTGGCTGTGATGCTGCGCACAGGACGTGGTCGTGCGCGTGATGATGCGCAGAGTTTGTTATGGCTCAAGCGTTCTGCAGCACAAAACTATCCTTCGGCAGTGGCTGCGGCGCATTCTTTGCATGCCCTATGAAATGATTTTCATATTGTGACAAGTTGGAGCATGTGTGAACGTGCGGAACACACGAGTGTGGCAAGACGACACGAAATCGAAGAGAAAGGCCTGGTACAGCTCTTGCGAAATCTGAAATACCCGAGAGGGAAATTCTTGATGTTCAAAAATGGAGATGACATGATTTACGCAAACCCAGGCGCTGCTGGCGCAAAAGTGCAATACAAAGCCCACTACGACAACTTCATCGGTGGCAAGTTCGTAGCCCCTGTTGAAGGTCAATACTTTGATGTGATCACGCCGATCACAGGTCAGGTCTATACCAAGGCCGCACGATCAGGCGCGAAAGACATTGACTTGGCCTTGGATGCGGCACACAAAGCTGCTGACGCTTGGGGCAAGACATCTCCTACAGAACGCGCCAATATTTTGTTGAAGATCGCCGATCGCATCGAAGCCAACCTCGAAATGTTGGCGTACGCTGAAACCGTGGACAACGGAAAAGCCATTCGCGAAACACTCAATGCCGACATTCCCCTGACTGTGGACCACTTCCGTTATTTCGCAGGCTGCGTGCGCGCTCAAGAAGGTGCGTTATCAGACATCGACGAAAACACAGTGGCCTATCACTACCACGAGCCGCTGGGCGTGGTTGGTCAAATCATTCCTTGGAACTTCCCAATATTGATGGCCGCATGGAAATTAGCGCCTGCCTTGGGGGCAGGTAACTGCGTGGTGTTGAAGCCCGCCGAATCTACCCCTATTTCTATTTTGGTATTGGTTGAGCTGATCGCCGACTTGCTGCCTCCTGGTGTGTTGAACGTCGTGAACGGATTTGGCCGCGAAGCTGGGATGCCTTTGGCCACCAGCAAGCGCATTGCAAAGATCGCCTTCACAGGCTCCACCACCACAGGTCGTGTGATTGCTCAAGCCGCAGCCAATAACCTGATTCCTGCAACGCTGGAATTAGGCGGCAAATCACCCAACATCTTCTTTGCCGATGTGATGGACAAAGACGACGGCTTCCTCGACAAAGCCATTGAAGGTATGGTGCTGTTCGCGTTCAACCAAGGTGAGGTGTGTACCTGCCCATCACGTGCGCTGATTCAAGAAAGCATTTATGACAAGTTCATGGAGCGTGTGCTCAAACGCGTGGCTGCTATCAAGCACGCCAACCCACTCGACACCGACAGCATGATGGGTGCGCAAGCTTCTAAAGAGCAGCTGACCAAAATCTTGTCCTACCTTGATCTGGGCAAACAAGAAGGTGCGCAAGTGCTGGCTGGTGGCGCACAAGCTCACTTAGGTGGTGACCTCGAAGGTGGCTACTACGTGCAACCTACCTTGTTCAAAGGCCACAACAAAATGCGCATCTTCCAAGAGGAGATCTTTGGCCCTGTGTTGGCTGTGACGACTTTTAAAGACGAAGCTGAAGCTTTGGAAATCGCCAACGATACGCTGTACGGATTGGGCGCAGGTGTGTGGAGCCGCAATGGCAACGTTGCCTATCGCATGGGGCGTGCCATCAAAGCTGGTCGCGTGTGGACCAACTGCTATCACGCTTACCCAGCACACGCTGCATTCGGTGGCTACAAAGAGTCAGGTATTGGTCGCGAAACACATAAAGTCATGCTTGACCACTACCAACAGACCAAGAACTTGTTGGTCAGCTACAGCGAAAGTAAATTGGGGTTTTTCTAATTTGTAAACAGAACTGAAAAGAGGGGCGAAGCAATTCGCCCCATTTTTCTTGCAAGGAGCAGTCATGGTTGAACGTGTCGTTGCTACGCCAGAGGCTTTGGCGCTCATTGAAGAAATGAAGTTGCAATATGGAGACGTCCTGTTTCATCAGTCAGGGGGGTGCTGTGACAACAGCGCCGCTAACTGTTATCTGCCCACAGATCTCACGATAGGCCCCTACGACGTGAAGCTCGGAGATGTTGGCGGCGCACCCTTTTACATTGGCAAGCTGCAATACGACTATTGGAAACATACGCAGTTAATTTTGGACGTGATTGAAGGGACGGGGGGGACTTTTTCCTTGGAAGGAAACACGGGGAAAGCTTTTCATACACGATCTCGGCTTTTTACCGATGATGAGTGGGCGCAAATAGAACACCTTGTAGAGAAAGATCTTTCTTGATATTGAATCGAACGGAGAAAACGATGGTTGAACGTGTAGTGGCCACAGATGCAACGCTGGCTTTGATTGAGCAACTCAAGAATGAACATGGAGACATGTTGTTCCATCAGTCTGGCGGGTGTTGCGATGGAAGTGCCCCAAATTGTTTTCTACCCAATGAAATCATGATTGGTACCCAAGACATTAGGCTTGGCGAAATTGGGGGCGTGCCGTTTTACATCAGCAAATCTCAATACGACTATTGGAAACATACCCAACTCATTATTGATGTGATAGAGGGACAAGGCGGCAATTTTTCTCTCGAAAGCGCCACGGGCAAGGGTTTTCTTACCCGTTCAAGGTTGTTTACAGATGCTGAATGGGCGTCTGTTGAAAAGATGGCGGAAGCAGATCTGAGTTAATTCCAGGACGTATCGGGTAGCAAATGCTTCTTGCGATAAATCGTATTGCGTGACACACCTAAAAGCTTGGCAGCAGCCGACACATTGCCTTTGGAAGTACGTAGAGCTTGTGCAATGGCATCAATGGCTACGTTTTCTAAGTTAAACGCTTCGCTAGCGCGCGCTTCAAATGTTGGCAAGGAGGCTTGCGCTTGAATCGGCGATGTTGCAGGTGTTTCAGGTGTCTTTTGCGCGGGCGTGAGTTGTTGCACTTCCGACAAAAAATCGTCTGGTAAATGATGCATTTGAATATCGCCTTCGCATTCAGCCATCACGACAGCGGTGCGCAGCAGGTTGTAGAGCTGACGGAAGTTGCCGGGCCATGCATAGCGGTGAAACAACTCCATGACATCTGGAGAAATAGCAATGCGTTTTTCTGCCGTGCATAAGCTGGACAAGATTTTCTTGGCGACCACCTCCAAGTCTTTCCGATCGCGCAAAGCAGGCAACTTCACGACCAGGCCATTGAGTCGGTAATACAAGTCTTCTCGGAACGTGCCGTTGGCAATCATCTCTTTGAGATTTTTGTTGGTTGCGCAAATAACAGCAACGTCGACATCCACCTCACGGCCGGAGCCCAGCGGGTTGACCTTACGTTCTTGCAGTACACGCAGCAAACGAGCTTGTAGGTGCAATGGCATATCGCCAATTTCGTCTAAAAACAGCGTACCTTCATTGGCGAACAAAATTTTGCCGGTTGACCCCTTGCGCTTAGCACCTGTAAAAGCGCCTTCTTCGTAGCCAAACAGTTCTGACTCAATCAAGTTCTCAGGTATGGACGCGCAATTCACCGACACAAAATTTTTGTGCCCGCGTGTTGAGTCGTTGTGAATGGCTTGAGCTAGCAAGTCCTTGCCAGTACCTGTTTCTCCCAAAATCATGATGGGGATGTCACGGCCTTGAATGATGCGCAGTTTTTGGACGACCGACGCCACTTGAGGGTCCCCGGTATCCAAGTAACGCAAGCTCGACAAAAGAATTTTTTCTTCTTTGCGCTTTTTATAGGTCGGTGCGGCCTGTTGCAAATTGCCACTCAGATGCGATAGGTGTGAGGTGACGGTGTTGAATTTGAGCTCACTTTTGCAGCACACACTGACACCATCGTGCAGGCATAAACGGAAGTATTGGCCGTTGGCTGTGCGCGCATGGTCAAAGAACTGTGAAATACCAATACCGAACAGCGATGAAAACGTGTGCGCTCGCAAAGCATTGATAGACATGCCGAACTGGAACTGCGCACTGCGGTTCGCTGACAAAAATCGACCATCGGTGGTAAAGACAGCAATGCCCTCAACGATGGTTCCAATGAACTCGGGGCGGGCATGGAAGTGGATACGAACCTCGGTCGGGAACACATCCGCAAACATGTGGTTCTCAATCATTTGCGCAGACATGCGTGCCAGCGCCATGGTGTGCTGGTGGTAACTGCGGTAGTCGCCAGTCACGTCCAATGCGCCGATCACATCCCCATGCGGATCGAGGATTGGCGTGCAAGAACAAGTGAGGAACTGGTTGGCTTGTAAGTAATGCTGACTGCCGTGGACCACGATGGGTTGGCCTTCAGTTAATGCCGTGCCAATGGCATTAGTGCCTTTGCTTTTTTCCGACCAATCTACGCCAGGAGCGAGGGCGATTCGTGATGCTTTTTCTAAAAAATCAGTGTCACCTAAGGAGTGAAGGATTGTGCCAGTGCGCGTTGTGAGCAATACCATGCTGTGCGTGTTGGCAATTTGCTCATACAGCGTTTCCATCACAGGGGCTGCGTGCTGGTAAAGGAAGTGGTTTTCTTCTAAGAGCGCACTCACAACGCCTGAGGACGTGCCACTGTAGTCTGGGTCATGTGAAGAAACCAAGCCAAAGCTGCGCGAACGTTCTTGTGAAGAAGCAATGATGGCTGAATGCTCTGGGGTGTTGTAAGCCGCTCCTTGGGCGTACGCATTCATGACTCCACGGGGAGCTTGGTGATTGGAGTTCATCATTAAAAATCCGTAAAGATTTAAGTGCGTAGAAGGATGTGACTAACAAATATTTTCTGTGAGCCCTTGTCACAAAAGAGATAGTTGTTTCCCTAGGCTGTGACAAATAAGTGTTTCAAATTGCAACACTTGCCACAGTATTTCAATGGCTTGTTAATTGCTTGCTATTCAATATCAATTCAACCATTCTGAAAACAGAGGCTCTGCAAGTTATGTCTACCGTTCGCCAATCACCCCTTCGTCCACTGATCGCTTCATGTTTTGCGCTGGTGCTGGCGCTCACTACTCAGCAAAGTTTTGCGCACGGAGATGTTGTGCCTCAGTCTGTGGATACATCCACGTTGCCGCAGTTGGGTTCTAAATGGTTAGACAACAATCCCTATTCAAGTGGTGCAGCGAATAAAGAGGCCTTGCGCATAGGAACCTCTGCTTACAACCAAAACTGTGCACGTTGTCATGGTTTAGAGGCAATCTCGGGCGGAATCTCACCAGATTTGCGCAAAATCGACAATGACTGCGCAGACTTGGCGGATCGAGCGAAGAAAAATGCGTGTTACCAAGAGATCAACGAGTATTTCGTAGCGACTGTGCGTCGTGGCCGTACGCGTGATGGTCGTGTTTACATGCCGCCGTTTGAAGGTACGCTGTCACAAGAAGCGATTTGGTCGATCAAGACTTATCTCGAAACCCGCCGCGAACGTTAGGAGTACATTTTGAAATCCACTGCAAAGAGTCTCGATTCGGGCTTGTCACGTCGACAGCTACTTGCTGTTGCGCCAGTGTTATTGGGTTTGTCTGGTTTGGCTGGGGCGCAGGAAATGAGCGCGATAGAAAAGATCAAAGCGCGCGGTGTCCTGAAAGTGGCGGTTTATAAAGAAAACGCACCTTACTCTGATGGCGCAAATGCCGACATGCGAGGCGTGGATGTTTCGCTGGCCAAGGCTTTGGCTGTCAAGTTGAATTTGCAGCTGGCGTTGTTGCCATTTGATGCTGGCGAGAACATGAACGACGATTTACGCAACATGGTTTGGAAAGGGCACTACCTTGGCTACGGTCCCGCCGATGTGATGCTTCATGTGCCAGTGGACCGGTACTTGATGAATGAAAACAAACAAGTATTGATCTTTGGTTCTTATGCCCGAGAGCATTTGGTCGTGTTGCATGACACGGCCAAAGTGTCGCGAGTAGACAACCCAGAGGACCTCCAAGGGAAAACGATAGCTGTGGAAAAAGGCAGTGGTGCTGCTAGTGCCATGATGGGCTATCGAGGTGGTTTGCTACGTGACAAAGTGTCAATCTTCAAAGACGGGGTCGATGCCGCAAGGATGGTGACATCGGGCCAGTTTGATGCGGCATTTGTCAGTCGTGCTCAAGCTGAATCGGCTGTCCATGCCTCATCTGGCAAGGCTCGGTGGGTTTTGTCGTCCATTTCATTGCCGGGTGTAATGCCTGCAGGTTGGCCTTTGGGTATGGCTGTGAAGGCGGACAATAAAGAACTGGCAACGGCGTTGGACGATGCATTGACCTCGTTGCGTCAAAGTGGTGAATTGTTGAAGTTATTTCAATCTCATGGATTGACCTTGGCGGCACCTTAACGTCATACTACGACCTGTTTAATAAGCCGTGACTGATTTATATTGGTTGCGTTACCTAGGTTTTGTTAATGGAAAATCGAAAAACATTAAGAATCGGCGTTCCAGCCGAAACAGCGTCAGGCGAGTCGCGCGTTGCCGTGACTCCTGAAACAGCCAAGAAATTGATCGCGCAAGGACATAAAGTTCGAATGCAGTCTGGCGCAGGAGTGCTGGCCAGCGTGCCCGACGATGCCTATGCAGCGGTGGGCGTTGAATTGGTCAATGCCGCTATTGCATGGGACTCAGACTTAGTTCTCAAAGTGCGCGCGCCTGAGGCGGCAGAAGCTGCTCACATCAAAGCTGGTAGCACCGTGGTGGGCATGCTGGAGCCTTTCAATGCCGAAGGTTTGCAGCGCTTAGCCGCAGCAGGTGCAACGGGTT
>JACCEA010625868.1_pt1 | contig 24514 bp, 24 predicted proteins | sample 7449851 | NCBI WGS metagenome assembly JACCEA01 (sample SAMN15323453, study PRJNA562643) | freshwater metagenome | isolation source: river surface water | place: USA:Blue River Watershed | collected 2017-08-18 | reverse complement strand
TGTGGCCAAAAGGGTAGAAGGTGTCACGATTACAATATTCTTTTCAAATGCTTTGTTGTATAAACTCGCATCTTCTTGTAAAGCTAAAGCAAATGCAGGTTCAATTGGAATAAATAACAATACAAAATCTGGACTTTCCATTTGGTAAATGTCTTGATAACGCTTGTCACTCAATTGTTCTACGTGTCGTTTTACAGAAGTTACATGTTCTTTTAAATATTGACTTTGAAGGGTATCGTCTTCTTCATTTACATATTTTTCGTAAGCTGTTAAAGAAACTTTACTATCTACCACCATTTTTTTTCCGTCAGGTAAATTGATAATAACATCAGGTAAAATTCTTGTGCCTTCTTCGGATGTGAAAGATTGTTGCACTTCGTATTCGCGCCCTTTTTCTAATCCCGATTTTTCTAACACACGTTCCAAAACCAATTCGCCCCAATTTCCTTGCATTTTGCTATCACCTTTTAAGGCTTTTGTTAGGTTTACGGTTTCTTTACTCATTTGCACATTCATTTCGCGTAAGCCTAAAATTTGCTGACGTAAAGCGGCATGATAATCAATACTTTCTTTGTGTGTGTCTTCTACTTTTTTCTCGAAATGTTGAATTTTATCTTGTAAAGGTGATAAAATATTTTTTAAGTTTTCCTTGTTTTGTTCGGTGAATTTTTGCGTTTTTTCTTCTAGAATTTTATTCGCTAAGTTTTCAAATTCTTTAGAGAATTTCTCTTGTAACTGATTGACTTCTTCTTTTTGTTCTTTGGTGCGATCCAATAAATTATCGAAATCATTTTCTTTTTTCGCTAACAAAATGGCAAATTCTTCTTTTTCAACTTGAAGCTTTTGCTTTTCGATTTGTACATTCTGAATCGAAATTTTTAATTCGGAAAGTTGTTGATTGACAGAAGTTAACTGTCCGTCTAAATTGCTTTTTTCAGCATTAGATTGTGTTTTGGTAAGTAGTTTTCCAATGTAAAAGCCAATGGCTAACGATACTAAAATGGCGAATACTAAGATAATGGATGTGTTCATTTTTGGGTTATAATGTTATAAAAAGTAAAAATACTATTTTTTTTAAATTCTACCGCAGATTCGCAGATTTTTATAAAATCCTTTTAATCTTTTTAATCCGCGTGAAATTATTTTTAAAAGTGTTTGCCACGAATTATCGAATTAAAAACCTTGATTTGTGATAATTATTCATCTTCGATGAAATTCGAATTCTACTAATTCCAACCAACAAAAAACATTCGTGAATTCGTGGTGTTTCAAATAAAAAAATAAAACTATTTTTGCAAAATGAAGTCACATCAACATTTTATTTTACACAAACCACACGGATTTATCAGTCAGTTTATTTACGAACTAAAACGCAATAAGCGAAAACTGGGTGAATTATACGATTTTCCTGAAGGGACAATGGCGATTGGTAGATTGGATGAAGATTCGGAAGGTTTACTTTTACTTACTACTGATGGTATGATGAGCGAATTGGTACGAAGTAAAAAAGTGGAAAAAGAATATTATGCGCAAGTTGATGGAATTATTACTGAAGAAGCTGTCGAATTGTTGAAAAATGGTGTAGAAATTGGTTTTCATGGTAAAAAATACATTACTAAAAAATGTCAAGCCAGATTAATTGACAATCCAACTCACATTGGAGAAGGCCGAAGAATTAGAGACGAACGTCACGGACCCACAAGTTGGGTTTCGATAACTTTAACTGAAGGGAAGTTTAGACAAGTACGAAAAATGACTTCAGCGGTTGGTTTTCCTACGTTGCGATTAGTTCGAGTTCGAATAGGAAATATCGAATTAGGTGATTTGAAAGCTGGTGAAGTGAGAGAGATTTTTAAGGGAGATTTTGATGCTATTTCACAATAAACTTACCATAAGTTTTATCAAAAACAATGTGTTCATCCTTAAATAAAGTATCAAAAACACCTTTTTCAATTAAATTACAAGGTTGGTCTTGTACACAGAAATCTTCTGTCATCACAATCATTTCATCACTCAATTGAATCGCCAAATCGATATCATGTGTCGAAAACAAAATGCATTTATGGTTTTCGTTGGCTAATTTCTTCAATAATTTAAAAACCGCCACTTTATGAAATAAATCTAAATGTGTGGTCGGTTCATCCAAAATAATTAACGGAGTATCTTGTGCTAAAGCTCTTGCAATTAGTACTTTTTGCAATTGTCCATCGCTAATTTCACTGTATTTTTTATATTTTAAATGATCAATATTTGTTGCAGAAATCGCGTTTTCAATATGGTTGAAATCGTTTTCCGTTAAGTTACCCATCCAATTTGTATAAGGATGTCGGCCTAAAGCAATTAATTCTGAAACCGTTAAATTACTTGCAGGTAATTTTTCAGTTGTTACGATGCTTAAATTTTGCGCTAAAGATTCTGGTGAATAAGTCGCTATTTTTTTATCGGAAAGATAAACTTCTCCTTCCAATGCTGGAATAATAGCTGTAATCGTTTTTAATAAAGTTGATTTCCCAATTCCGTTTCCACCAATTAAAGTGATTAGTTTTCCGGCTTCTAATTCAATACTAATATTAGACGCAATTTCGATTTTACCTTTTTTAGAAGTATATCCGATGTTTAGATTTTTGGTATGTAAGACTTTATTTTTCATTGACTTATTGGCAAATTGACACATTGAATTTATCTAATTCCTTTCTTTCTAATAATTAACCAAATCACAACTGGCGCACCTAAAATAGAAGTAATGGCATTAATTGGAATAGTGAAATCCTGATTAGGCATTTGCGAAATCGTATCACAAACTAACATCGTTATTGCACCTAAAAATAAGGTTGCAACAAATAATGTTTTATGGTTACTTGTTTGAAAAATCAACTTCGCCATATGTGGAATTGCTAATCCAACAAAGGCAATTGGTCCAACAAATGCTGTAATTGTTCCAGCTAAAATACTTGTGGCAATGATACTAATATTTCGTGTTCTTTTAATGGAGATTCCTAAACTTCTGGCGTAATTTTCACCTAATAATAAACCGTCTAAAGGTTTGATTATCGTAAAACTTAAAAGCAAGCCTATCGAAACAACAATCGTTAATAAATACACTTGATTTTGGTTCAAATTTCCTAAACTTCCTAAGGTCCAAAATGTGAATTTTTGTAATTGTTCTGCACTTGAAAAAGAAGTTAAAACGTTGATAATTGCACTGGTTAAACTACTGAACATCAATCCGACAATTAAAATCGACATGGTATCTTTTAATTTGGAAGCCACGAAGAAAACCAATAATAAAACTAAGAAACTTCCAAAGAAAGCACCAATTAAAATTCCGTAATCATTCACTAAAAAATCAGCAACAAAAGTTGGTAGCAAAAACGAACCCATAATTACAATGGCCACACCTAAACTTGCACCAGAACTTAAACCTAAAACATAAGGTCCTGCTAATGGATTTCTAAAAAGCGTTTGCATAATTAATCCTGAAATACTTAATCCAACTCCAGTCAAAATGGCCACTATTGCTTTTGGAAATCTGTAATCTAAAACGATATATGTCCAAGTATGTTTTTCATGGGTTTGATGGATTAAAATTTCGCATACATCCCCTAAAGGAATTAGTACATTTCCCAAAGCTAAATTCGCTAAAAAAGCCAAGATAAGTAAGGAAAATAATCCTGTAAAAAGCGAGCTATTTTTTAACGTTCTTGGCATTTATTTGATTTTTGTAGCAAAAGTAAATTCGTAATCTTTCATTAATTCCGGGTGTAAAATTTTTATGAAATCTTTCAAAACTAAATCGGGACGAGAGGGACTTTTTTCATAATAAATGACACCACCAGTTTTACCGGTTTTGACTTCAAAACTATAAATTTCCCCTTTTTTGAAAGCATCAAATGCAGCATAATTTGGATTTACAGATTTCATATTGTCAAGTGAAACAAAACTACTAGTTATCCACTTGTCGGCGGCATGTGCCGTTTCTAAAACTTTTTCAAAACCTAAAGGTGTACTTCCAGTTCCTGCTGTATTTTTCCATAAATAATCGCCTTTCGCATCTTTCATATAATAGGCCAACCAACTATTTCCATTCGGTACAAACCACTGATCTTGATACAGGGAACCTAATAATATTGTAGGTTGCTTTTTTAAATCTTTAACTATTGCTAACGTTTCATTATAACTTTTTTCAATTGAATTAAATATGTCATTGGCTTCTTTTTCTTTTCCGAATAATGCGCCATATAACTTAATCCATTCTGCTTTTCCAAGTGGCGTTTGCTCCATCCAATCAGCTTGAATTACGATTTTGATTCCGTTGCGTTCTAAGTTTTTTAAAGTCGGATTCACATTATCCACACAAAAAGAAACCAAAACACCTGGATTTAATTCTATGATTTTTTCAATATTTAAACTTTCATTCTGACCTACATTCACAATCTTCTTTTGGTCAATTAATGCTCTTGTTTTTTCAGATGAAATGTAATCGGTATGAGGAAAGCCAATTAGTTTATTTTCTACTCCTAGTTGCTCTAAAAACGGAATGATAGTCGTAGAAGTAACAATCGAATTTTTTAAAGGTACGTCAATTACAGGAAATTTTGAGTATGTACTTGGGATTTTACTGTTGTTTTTTCTTAAAACATAAGTAAACGTTTCTTTAGCATTTGGCCAAGGATTTGAAACTTTTACGATGGTGTAATTTTCACCTTCTTCAATAGATAAACTCTTAGCATACTTGATATTGTTTTTCGCCAACGTAACTTCATTAGTAGTAGTTTCTTTTTTACAATTAAATAGGAATAAAGATAAAAAGGTGAAAATTAATAAGTAAAATCTGTTCATCGATGTTGTTTTTGCAAATGTATAAAAAAAATGAGGGTTTAATTTTTGAAATTCGCAAAAATACTATCTTTACGAAGTGAATATGATTTCACATTGACATTGAAATTTTAAAAAAATGATATATTTAGTTACTGGTGGCGAACGTTCAGGAAAAAGTAGTTATGCTCAAAATTTAGCTTTAGAACTTTCTCAAAATCCAATGTATGTGGCTACAGCCCGAAAATGGGATGGCGATTTTCAGAAGCGAATCGACAGACATCAAAGTGAAAGAGACGAAAATTGGACAAATGTTGAAGAAGAAAAAAACTTATCGCAAATTGATTTTAAAGGAAAAGTCGCTGTTATAGATTGCGTCACTTTATGGTTAACAAACTTTTTTGTAGATACAAAAAACGATGTGGAACTTTCTTTAGAATTAGCAAAAACTGAAATTGAAAAGCTAGCTTTAATCGAAGATACAACTATAATTATTATCACCAATGAAATAGGAATGGGTGTGCATGCAGAAACGCATATCGGAAGAAAATTTGTAGAATTACAAGGTTGGGTGAATCAATTTATTGCAAAAAAGGCTGAAAAAGTAACATTTATGGTTTCAGGTTTACCCATGCAAGTCAAATAAGATGCGAGTATTAAGTTCTTGGAGTGGCGGAAAAGACAGTTGTTTTGCTTTGATGAAAGCGGTAGAGCAAGGTTTGAAACCTACAGTTTTACTAAACATGATGAATGAAAACGGAAAAGTTTCTCGTTCACATGGTATTCCATTTTCGGTTTTAGAACAACAAGCCAATCAAATTGGTGTGCCTTTGGTTGCTATTCCTGCATCGTGGAATGATTACGAGAAAAATTATATTGCTACGTTACACGATATTAAAAAGCAATACGAAATTGAAGGTGTGGTTTTTGGTGATATCGATTTGGAACCACATCGCGAATGGGAAGAAAAAGTTTGCAACGCTGCAGTACTAAAAGCATTCTTACCATTATGGCAACAGGATAGAGTCGAATTGGTTTTTCAAATGATAGATGCTGGAATTGAAACGATGATTGTTTCTTGTAATTTGGAAATGGGCGAAGAATATTTAGGTAAAATCGTAACCAAAGCATTAGCAATCGAATTACAACAAAAAGGAATTGATCCTTGCGGCGAAAATGGAGAATATCATACTTTAGTGATCAATTGTCCATTATTCAAAGAGAAAATTACGTTGCCAAAATATAATAAACAAACGTATGAAAAATATTGTTTTATCGTTTGGGAAGAATAAAGTATTTCGTCACCCGAGCATGAAATGCGAATTGGTGAAGCAGTTCGAGTGTTCCGATTTTTTATAGGAATGTATCGAGAACGTTTTAAATTAAGATTGCTAAAATTTCTTTTGCCACAAATTAACGAATTAATTTAAAACAAAAATTTGTTCATCGACGATGAATATTCGAATTAAATCGAATTTAAAAATAAAAATTAGTGCATTCGTGGCTTAAATCAAAAGTTGACCGAGTTACTATTTAAAATTTACAAAATGAAGTCATTATACGATATAATTTCCGAGCGAAGAGATACACGTCATTTTACTGCTGACGAAGTTCCTCATGAAGTATTGGAAAAAGCTTTAGATGCCGGACATAAAGCACCATCTGTTGGATTAACAGATGCGACTCGTTATTATGTCATCGAATCATCAGAAATAAAAAAACAAGTCAAAGAATTATTTACTTCATATCATAAAAAATCAGCTAATCAAACGGATTCTGAATCGCAAAAGAAATCCTATTTAGAATTAAAATTAGAAGCTATCGAAGAAGCACCAATCGGATTAGTAATTGCTTATGACCGTTCAGTTTTAGATAAATTTACGATTGGAACGGTTGGTAGTAATGAAGCTGTGAAATTTAGTTCGGTTTGTGCTGCACAGAACATTTGGTTGTCGTTAACCGAACAAGGTTATTCGATGGGCTGGGTTTCGATTATCAATTACCATCATTTTAAAAAGTTATTAAATCTACCAGATTATATTGAACCCTTAGGCTATTTCTGTATAGGAAAACCCGCAACAGATTATGGAAAACAACCAATGTTACAACAGTTAGATTGGAAACAAAAATTAGAAAAACCAGTTATAACAATAATTGAAAATTTCACACCAGTCAACCATTTAGAATTAGAAAATTTTGCGGTTTTGCATTCAGATTCATCTGATTTAAAAGATAAGTTGATTGATAGAATCAATCAGAAAACCAAACCATTAGGTTCATTAGGAGTTTTAGAAAAATTAGCCTTACAAATTGGTTTAGTGTTTCAATCGGAAGCTCCAAAAATTGAAAAGCCAACCATCATTGTTTTTGCTGCCGATCACGGAATTGCGAATCACGGAGTAAGCGCGTATCCACAAGAAGTAACTCGCCAAATGGTAGAAACTTTCTTAAAAGGAGGCGCAGCTATTTGCGTATTTTGTAAGCAGAATAATATTGATTTAAAAATTGTCGATGCGGGAGTAAATTACGATTTTCCAACGAATACTTCAATTATCAATACCAAAATTGCCAAAGGAACGCAATCCTTTTTAACCACATCAGCGATGAGTTTGGAGGAAATGAATTTGTGTTTTCAAAATGGAGCTGATGTTGTAAACGAAATATATAAATCTGGAAGTAATTGTATTGGTTTTGGAGAAATGGGCATCGGAAATACATCAACCGCTTCGGTTTTAATGAGTGTATTGACAAAAATTCCAATTCAAGATTGTGTAGGAAAAGGAACGGGAGTCATGGATGAAAAATTAAAAAATAAAATCGAAATTTTATCTAAAGCGATTTCTAGTTTTGAAGAAGATGCAACTTGGGAAAATTTAGTTTCTCATTTTGGAGGTTTTGAAATTTTGCAAATGGCTGGCGGAATGTTACAAGCCTATAAAAATAAGATGCTAATTTTAGTGGATGGATTTATTTCTACAGTAGCCTTTTTGATTGCGTATCAAAAAAATCCAGCTATTAAACAAAACGCTGTTTTTTCGCATTGTTCGGAAGAAAAAGCCCACATCGATTTACTAAATTATTTACAAGTAGAACCCATTTTATCTTTAAATATGAGATTAGGCGAAGGAAGTGGTTGTGCAGTGGCATTTCCAATTGTTAAATCGGCAGTAACTTTTTTAAATGAAATGGCAACTTTTGAAAGTGCTGGAGTGAGTAATAAGTAAGAGCCAAGTAAAAAAAGCCAAGTAAAAAGTAAAAAGGAACAAGTGAAAGAACCTTCGCGACTTTTTGTCTTCGTGACAAATTAAACCATACCAAACATGAAAAAACAACTAGATATATTTTTTACAGCACTAATGTTTTACACAAGAATTCCTTGTCCGAAAAACATCACACACGATCCAACGTATTTAAACAAAGCTACTCGCTATTTTCCATTAATTGGATATATAGTTGGTGGAATTGGTGCTTTAGTATTTTTTGTAGCCTACAAGTTATTTGATTCAGATGCTTTAGCAATTTTATTTAGTTTAGTTGCAAATATCCTAACAACTGGTGCTTTTCATGAAGATGGTTTTGCTGATGTTTGCGATGGTTTTGGTGGCGGTTGGACGAAAGAGAAAATTCTAAAAATAATGAAAGACAGTGCCATTGGTGCGTATGGTGCAATTGGTTTAGTGTTGTTATTTGCGGTTAAGTTTTATGCGATTAAAGAAGTTATTGATACAGATTGGAATGATACTCTTATACTTACAGGATGTTTAATAACTTTTATTTTGGTTCACGCTTTAAGCCGATTAACAGCTATTTCAATTATTTTCACAACAGATTATGTTCGTGAAGATGAATTGTCAAAAAGTAAACCGATTGCTAAACAAAATACTTGGAAAGAAATTTTAGGCGCTTTTGTGTTCGGATTAGCACCAATAGTGTTTATCATGTTTTCAAATTGGAAATATGTATTAATTTTAATTCCGCTTATCGTTTTACGATTCTTTGCGATTCGTTATTTTAAAAAATGGATTGGCGGTTACACGGGTGATTGTTTAGGCGCTGTGCAACAAATAGCGGAACTAGTAATTTATTTATCAATTATTGCTTTATGGAAATTTATTTAGTTCGTCATACAGAAACGGTTGCACCAAAAGGTATTTGTTACGGTCAAGCCGATGTGGATATCAAAGAACCTTATTTAGATATTTTTCAAGGAATTAAAGAACAACTTCCTACTGATGCTATTGTATACTCGAGTCCATTAATGAGATGTAAAAAAATGGCAGAATTTTTTTCTGAATCTATCATTTTTGATGCTCGATTGAAAGAAATGAATTTCGGAAACTGGGAGTTAAAAGCTTGGAATGATATTCCATTAGAAGAAATTAATCCTTGGATGGATAATTTTGTTACTGTCAGAGTTCCAAATGGCGAATCTTTCGAAGATTTATACCAACGTGCTATTGAGTTCTACTCAGAATTACTTCAAAAAAAAGAAGATAAAATGATACTTTTTTGTCACGATGGTACGATAAGAAGTATTTTATCACACTATCATAAAACCAAACTTAAAGATGCTTTTTCCCTTTATAAAATTTCTTTCGGAGAAGTAATTCGTTTAGAATTGTAAGTAAATGTAGGATTTCTTGAAATAATTCCTATTTTTGCACTCGAATTATGGTTGGATTTTACACTTTTCGTAAAATTCATTAAAAGGGAATCAGGTGTAAAACCTGAGCTGTACCCGCAACTGTATGCTAATAAGGTTATTGTTACTACAAATCCACTGTTCCGATATTCGGGATGGGAAGGAAAATAATAATACGCAAGCCAGGAGACCTGCCGCAATTCATAATGTATCAAGCTTTCGGGATAAAAAGTTTGGGTATGGGTAATTCTGTGCTTTTTTCCTATTTTTTAAAATTTAAAAATTAAAGATGAAAACGAATTTCATTCAATTAACCGCGTTTTTTACGTTGGTGACTTCTTTTGCCATGGCACAAGAACAAGATTCTACAAAAACTATTGAAGAAGTAGTTATTACAGACACCAAATTTGCGCAAAGCAAAGCAAAATCAGGTAGAAGTATCGAAAAAATTACACAAAAAGATTTAGCACAAAGAAAAGGACAAAGTGTGGCGACAGTTTTAAGTCAGTTGTCAGGATTTGAGGTGGTTGGTAATCAGGGAAATGCAGGTAAAAATTTAGATTTATTTGTTAGAGGAGGAAATACCAATCAAGTTTTAATTTTAATTGATGGAAATCCAGTTGTGGATGCCTCAAGTATTTCTTCTACTTACGATTTGCGTTTATTGCCTGTTGATCAAGTAGAAAGTATCGAAGTTTTAAAAGGTGCTTCTACTGTTTTATATGGTCCAAATGGTGCTTCAGCAGTGATTAATATAACCTTAAAAAAAGCAGTAAAGAACAAAATTTCTGGTACGGCTTATGTGAATGTTGGTACACAAAACACTACTGAAAATCATAAATTGCATGGTAAAGAATCTAATCAAGGTTTTTCATTTAATGGTTCTAACGGAAAAGTTTCGTTTTTAACTTCATTAAATAGTACTGAAGTGAAAGGTTTAAGTGAAGCAGCTGGTGTGAATTTTGAAGATGATTCTTTCTCAAGATTAAATTTAAATCAACAATTTGGAGTTAAAGTTACTTCAAAATTAAATTTAGATTTCTTTGCCAATTACGATAAATTAAAATCAACTTTTGATGATGGTTCTTTTGCAGATAACGAATTTAATTCTTTATCAAGTGAGCAATTTAGAGCGGGATTTACACCAACTTATAAATACAAAAAAGGAGAATTTAAAATCAATTCTTCATTTGGATTATTGGAAAGAGCTTATACTAATTTCGATATGTGGTCAGGTCTTTCAAACTCATTCTACAAGTCGAGAAATGTGAATGTGGATGCTTTTAATAAATACAATGTTTTCAATTCATTATATGTAGTAACGGGTATGCAATTTCAGTTTTTTGATATGAATCAGTTTACACCTTATGGCGATATTCTTGGAAATGCTGCTAAATTTAATGTTATTGATCCTTATTTAACAGTTGTTTATGAAACGAAATTCGGATTAAATGTAAATACAGGTGTTCGTTACCACAAGCATAGTGTTTATAATGATTATTTAATTTGGAACTTGAATCCATCGTACACCATTTCAAAAATTGGATTGAAATTTTATGGATCTGTTGGTGGGGCGGTTGTTTCTCCAACTTTATATCAAGTGTATTCTCCTTACGGGAATTCCGCATTGACACCTCAAGAAAATACAACTGCCGAATTAGGTTTTGAAAAGTCATTTTTAAACAAAAAAGTAGTTTTTACAGGTGCCACTTTCTTTAGAGAAGAAGATAATTCTATTGTATTTGGAAATTTACCAAGTCCACCATGGGGGCAATATGTTAACATTGCTGGAATTAGTAAATCAAAAGGTTTCGAAACTAATGTTGTAATCAAACCTATTCAAAAAGTTACAGTAAGTGGAAATTATACATTTGTTGAAAATGATGCGTTAATTGCAAGATTTGTTGCCAAACACAGAGCCAATGCTAATTTATCTTTCGATATTACAAAAAACATTTCTTGGAGTACTCAATATCAATATATTAACCAAAGAGATGTAGCTTATTTTGATAGTATCACTTACACAACTGTGGCTACTGAAGTTCCTTCATATCAATTAGTTCATACCAATTTAAGTGTAAATGTGTCTTCAAATTTAAGTTTGTTTGCAGCTGTTCAAAATGTTTTTAACGAAGATTTTATTGAAACGGTTGGATTTACATCAAGAGGAAGAAACTTTAAATTAGGTTTAAATTTAAAATTCTAATTTTTGAAATAGCGAATCACAATTTTTTTATAAAAAGGATTTAAGGTGAATAACTTTAAATCCTTTTTTTCTGTAACAAATACATAAAATAGTTGTCTTATCTTTGGAATAGATTTTGATACACTATAAAATAAAATTATTTAAAAATGAAAAAAATTATCGTTTATGTAGCCCTTTTAGTTTCATCTATAGCGTTTTCACAAAATGCTTTTGATAAATTAGAAGATAAAGAAGGTGTAGAGAGCATTGTGGTTTCTAAAAAAATGTTCGAGATGATGAGCAAAGTTAAAGTTGATGCAAAAGATAAAGAAATGCAACAATACATGAATTTGCTTAAAAAATTAGACAATTTACAAGCAGTTTATACGTCGCAATCAAAATTAAGTGGCGACTTAAATTCAGCAGCAGCTTCTTATTTAAAAGCGAATCCGTTAGAATCAATTACCACAACAACACAAGATGGAAATGTAATTAAGGTGTATGGTAAAACCGATGCTAATCAATCTAATGTAAGAGAGGTTTTAGTAGTGGTAAATGGAAATTTCAATGGTGTAAAAACGTCAGTTTTATCTATTAAAGGCGATTTTCCTTTAAGCGAAATTGCTTTAATTGTAAAGAAATTAAATATTCCTGGTGCGGATATTTTAAGTAAAATTTCAAAATAATAAACGATGAAAAAATTAATTGGAATTGCTTTAGTAGTTGTTATGATGAGTTGTAAAGACGAGCCTTCTTTGCAAAAATATTTCGTAAAAAGTGGAGATAAAAAAGAATTTATGTCCATGGATATTTCTTCTTCGATTTTAAATGTAAATGAAAGTAAATTATCTGAATCTGAAAAAAAAGCTTTGGCTTCATTTGAAAAAGTGAATGTTTTAGCATTCAAAAAAGATGACAAAAACAACGCTCAGTACACTAAAGAAATTAAAGAAGTTAAAGAGATTTTAAAGGACACCACTTTTCAACCTTTAATTAAATTAAATGGAGTAGGACATAACGCTTCAATTATGTTAGTTGGTGATAATAAAGAAATTGATGAATTGGTTTTATTCGGAAATCAAAAAGATTTAGGTTTTACCGTAATTCGTGTTTTAGGCGACAATATGAAACCTGAAGATGCGATGCAATTTTTCAGTATTTTACAAAAATCAAATATAGATATGGAACAACTAAAACCTATTTTGAATTTCGTAAATAAAAAATAAGTTAAGTTTTTATAAAAATATAAAATCCCGATTCTGATAAAGTTTCGGGATTTTTTTTTTCATTAAATATTTTTTAGCATCTAATATTTAATCAATATATTCTAATATATCTCCAGGCTGACAATCTAATACTTTACAAATCGCTTCTAACGTACTAAAACGTATCGCTTTTGCTTTACCAGTTTTTAAGATGGACAAATTCGCTAAAGTTAAATCTACTTTTTCAGAAAGTTCATTCAACGACATTTTTCTCTTTGCCATCATTACGTCTAAGTTTACAACTATTGCCATATTTTAAACAGTTAAATCCATTTCTTCTTGCATTTCAATACCTCTTTTGAAAATATAAGCCAATACAATTAAAATTACACCCATAAATAACCAAACATCCGCTCCAGCGATTTTTAATAAATGAATAGTTGGCATTTGAATATTTTGTTTGACTAACCAATCGGTATAATTCAATCCATAATTTGAAAAAAAGCCAATACCAAAAGAAATATAAGCTTGAATTAAAATAAATTTTCTTACGGAATGATTAAATGGTGAAGTTATGGAAAGTTCCTTGTTTTCAATAATTCTAATAATCAAGTAAAACATTATAGCTTTTAGTAGGGCAACTATACTCATAATTCCAGTTACTACAATGAAATGACCTTTGTCGAATTGGTACAAAGATGAAAAATCAATTTGATTCCAGAAAAATCCTGCTCCAATTGGGTTATAAAGTAGCGTGTAAAAAAGATTGAATAGAATTCCGCCAGCTTCAATACATAATCCAATAAAGATAATCCAACAAAGAATTCTTAACACCATAAGCATTTGCTTCGAACTAATTTTAATTTCCATAATTTTAAATATTAAAAGTTGATGATGCAAATATCAATAAAAATTTATTGATAAACAATAAAAATATATTTTTTTTCAATCGATACTAAAATTCTCTGGATTTCTAATTCTAGTGAAGCTCTTAATTACCAATTACTACGTAAAGAACTATTTGGTAAAATCAATTCGAATAATTTTTGAACATGTATATCCAAATCATTCTAGATAAACGAAGATTAAAAGACGACATTAAAACAATCACAGTTGCGATTATTGGAATCATTCTTAAGTCGAAATTTTCTTCAAAAAATTGATGCGCAATTATGTAAGTAATTATTGCTTCACCAACGCCTAATGCATAGCTCACAAACATCGAACCGAAGAAATAGCCTGGCTCTTTTTCAAATTTGTTATGACAATAACTACAATATTCATTCATTTTTGGAAAACCAATACTAAAGAAAAAACTTTTATCTCTAAAAACTTTCCCTTTATAACAGTTTGGACAATCATTATTTAATAGGTGTTTGATAATTTCTAACATAATTAATTATTTTCATGCAAAATTAAGACTTATCAATGTGCGAAAAGTTTCATATATTCGCTAAAAATGGTAATATAAAGACATTTTGTAAATATGGAAAAGTTACCCATTTATCAAATAAAAAAGTTCAATTGTCAGGCTGATGCTAACGATTTGTATTTCAATGATTTCAAATCACATTTAAAAACTCACGATTTTATTGAGAATTCACACAGTCATAATTTTTATTTGTTAGTGCTTTTTACTCAAGGTTCCGGATTCCATACTATTGATTTTGATACATTTGAAATTCAACCTAATTCATTATTTGTATTGAAACCGGGTCAAGTACATAGTTGGCAACTTTCTGCTGATATTGATGGTTATATTGCCTTTTATTCTCAAGAGATTTATAATGTGTATTTTGGTTCGAAACAAATTGAAGAGTATTCTTTTTACAGAGATTTGAAGAATTCACCAGAAATAATTTTAAACCAAAGTCAAGCCAAAGAAATTTCTATTTATTTTGATTTACTCTTGGAAGAAAATAATAAGAATGAAGTTAAAAAAATAGATAAATTATTAAACCTTTTAGATATCATTCATGTTGAGTTAGCTCGAATTTATGAATCGTTACAAGAACATAATTTGCATTCTTATAACCTGAAAATTAAAGAATTAGAACAATTGGTAAATCAGTATTTTAAAACTGAAAAATTGCCTTCTTTTTACGCCGATAAAATGAATATGAGTTTGAAACATTTGAACCGAATTTGTAAAAATGTTTTAGATATTACGTTAACGGAATTTATTTACAGCAAAATTATTTTAGAAAGTAAGCGTTTATTATCTGCCAATGTGATGACAATTGGTGAAGTTGCAAATGATTTAGGTTTTGAGAATTATTCCTATTTTACCAAAGTTTTTAAGAAATATACAAATTTGACTCCGAAAGGTTTTAAAAAGTTGGTTTGATTGTTTTTTAATCCTCAAAATCATCTTCTAACCATTCTTTTACATCTTGTAAAACTTGATTTTTCATAAATTGAATAAAATCGATATGTTCATTCTCAATTATACTCCAATCGGCTGTGTTTTTTTGAAAGGAAGGATGAAAAACAATTACATTTTCACATATTTTACTATTTACAATTTCAAATCCAGCATAAGTGTCCATATCTTGTCGATGTCCAAATGTCAAGACTTCACGATTGGAATTGTCTTCTTTTTTAAATCTTTCATTGATGTCAGATTTCAATTCTAAAGTTTCATAAAAATGCCAAGGAATAAATTTTGTAAGCTGTTCTCGAACAAACCATTTATATGAGTTTGGGATTTCTAATTCCATAGTTTAATTAATTTATTTCACCGTAATTTCATCAATAAAAATAAATGCATCACCACCAAAACCTTGATGCCATTCCGGTAATTTACCGTAATTTTTCGCAATGACTTTTACATAACGAGCGGTAGTTTTATGATCTAATAAAATACCATAATCCATTGTTTTTATATCGGTGTTTTCTGGTTTAATATCACTATTTTTAGCAATATCAAAAACTCCTACGGATTTGAAATTAATATTGTCAGTTGAAACTAAAAACTCTAATTCTGTTGGCATTAAAATCCAAGAACGACTGTCTTGTAAAAAGTTGGCTTTAAATGAAAATAAAGGTTTTTCAACTTGCAAATCAATTACCGCTTCAAAATCCTGACTTTGGTAACCATGCCATTCGCCTTTTTTCCAGTTTTCGGTACCAAAAATACCGTCAATTAAAGCTTCTGGTCCACCAGCGTGATATTGTGGATTGTATTTTGATTTGATGTTAATCGTGTAATTATTTGGTTTTTTATAATACGTTGCAGAAATCGTGCTACTTTTTTGTCCGTTGTTTTCTGTATATGCAAATACGTTTGTGGTTGAATCTATCGTAAAAGGTTTCGTGTATTTTATAAATATTCTTTCTTCTAATTTCGCAGTTGTATCATTTGTGGTATAATAAATCACATCTTTTGGATTTTGAGATTTAATTTCAACAGTCATTTTATCTTTAAAGACAATGCTTTCCGCTTGAATGGTTGGAACAGGAATGATATTTTTAGAAATAAATCCTGGCCTTTCTGCTTTAATTAAATTAAAATCATCAGTTGTGGCAAATTCTTCAAAATCGGTACCTATGTATTTAAAGTAACTTTTTGGAGTTTTTTCATTTAAAACTCGCTTCATTTTATCTTCCAAATTAAGCCTTACTTCTTTAAAAATAGGTTGTACATAATTCCAACCAATTTCACCAGGTGTTACATGATACAAACCTATTGAACTCAACACATACCACGCGCTCATTTGTCCGCAATCTTCGTTTCCGATTAAACCATCTGGTGTGTTTTTGTAAAATTCATTTAAAATGAAATGTACTTTTTCTTTCGTTTTTTCTGGTTTTCCTATGTAATTGTACAAATACGCCATGTGATGACTAGGTTCGTTTCCTTGCGCATATTGTCCGATTAAACCTGTAACATCTACTTGTTCGCGACCCGTAGTTTTACTTTCGCTGTTGAACATTTCGTCTAATTTGGCTTCAAATTTTGTTGCCCCGCCATATGCTTCAATCATTCCATAAATGTCTTGCGGTACAAAAAACGAATAATGCCAACTGTTTCCTTCAGTAAAATTATTATTCACTTCTCTTGGATCGAAAGGCTTTTCCCAACCGCCATTTTTCTTCGGACGCATGAAACCCGTTTCTTTATCGAAAATGTTTTTCCAATTTTGAGAACGCTTCATGAAATAGTCATAATCTTCTTTATGACTTAAAATTAAAGCCATTTGTGCGATACACCAATCGTCATAGGCGTATTCAACCGTTTTTGAAACACTTTCGTGATCATCGTCAATAGCAATAAAACCATTTTTTTTGTATGCAGCTAATCCTAAAACATCTCTCATGGCAGAAGCTTTACTGGCTTGAAATGCCTTTTCGTAATCGAAACCAGTAATACCTTTTGCCATCGCATCAGCAATTACAGAAACCGAATGATAGCCAATCATACAATCTGTTTCGTTAGAAGCCAATTCCCAAACTGGTAATCTTCCGCCTTGTTCATATTGTGCGATGAAGGTGTTGATATAATCGGCAGTTCGTTTTTTATCAATTAAAGTATAAAGTGGGTGAGCGGCTCTGAACGTATCCCACAGTGAAAAAACCGTATAATAATCAAATGTATCAGCTACGTGAATTTGGTTATCACGACCACGATATTTTCCGTCAATATCTTCTGCAATATTGGGTTGCATCATAGTGTGATATAACGCCGTATAGAAAACTGCCAATTTATCTTTGTTCGTTTCTGTAATTTCAATTTTAGCTAATTCTTTATTCCATAGTGCTTGTGCTGCTGTTTTTACTTTTTCAAAATCCCAATGTGTAATTTCTGAACTGTTTAATTTCGCACCTTCATAACTTGTTGGAGAAAGAGAAACTTTTACTAGAATTTTTTCGCCTTTTTTGATTTTAAATTTGAATATACCAGCATCTGTACTATCAATAGAATTATTGGTTTCTTTATTCTTAGATTTTAATGACAAAGATTTATAAGGCATATTAAATTCAATTCGAGCATATACATATTGATCTCGCGCCCAAGCTTCGCTTCTTCTTAATACTTCAATGGTTTTATTGTCGATAATTCGAATTCTTCCTTCTAATAATTTATCTCTATGATTTAAATCGAGAATAATATTCGCATTTCCAGCTTGGTTGAACGTATATTCATGAAATCCTACTCGAGTAGAAGAAGTCAATCTAACATCTATATTATGTTTGTCTAGTTTTACTGAATAAAATCCAGCCGAAGCTTTTTCATTTGCATGTGAAAATGTTGAAGAATAAGCTTTATTATCAAAAGAAGGTTCGCCCATAGTTGGCATTAACATGATGTCTCCAAAATCAGAAACGCCTGTTCCATTTAAATGCGTATGTGAAAATCCATAAATTGTTGAATCATCGTAATGATAACCGCCACAACCGTCCCAGCTTCCGTCAATTCTGGTGTCTGGCGACAATTGTACCATTCCGTATGGAACTGTAGCGCCTGGAAATGTGTGTCCGTGTCCGCCTGTTCCTATAAATGGATTAACGTGTTGTTGGAAATTTTGTGAAAATAAGAAAGCAGGAAATAGTAATAGTAAAAGTGCTTTTTTTCTTAGGTTGTTTTTATTTTGGTGATTGTTAATCTTCAATTTCATATCTATAAATGTTGTTGAGGTAAATTTCAACAAACAAATTGAAATAAGCAATTTTATGGGATATAAAATGAGATTTTTGGGATTAAATTCAACCCAAAGTTTGTCATGCTGAAAGCAGCTCTTTTGAAATATTAACTGTTGAGATTCTTTCAGAATGACAAAGATTGTGTGAAAAGTTATTTTCCTATTACACCAACTCGGTTGATTTTTTGTAATTCTGTAGTGTTTTCGTCTTTGATAGAATAGGCTTCGAAAGTGAATTTTTTATCGTATAATTTTCCGTCAAGGAAATACGTTAACATGAAATGATTGTCTAATTGAAGTACATTATTTTCTAACAATTCAACTTTGATGGCAGTTTCTGGTAAGACTTCATTAAAGGCATGACGAAAATAGCCTGTTTTTCTTTCTTCGTTATTAATTATTCCAGAAGCATTAGAAACCACCATAGCCATTTCTAATTTTTCAGAAGTATTATTTAAGAGGTAAGCATACCAAGAATTTTCTCCAAAATCTTCATTCCATTCTTTAATGGCTACAATGTATACATTTTCTACTATTGGAATGATAATATCTTTTTTCATACTATTATTTTTCTTTCTTAGCTAAAATAGCGCTATTTGTGAACACTTTCAAATCTACTTTTGGTTCACCTAACAAATCGATTTCGGTTTTTCCTGAAGCAGAAATTTCTATAGATTTTTGAGCGAATACAGAACATTTCGTATAGCTTTCAGCCACCAATTCCATATCTTTTACGGTGAATTTTTTCGCAATTAAACTTGAATTATTGTCTAGTCTGATTTTAGCAATTTGCGCATCGCCTTCAATTTCAGCTTCCGCTTTTTGATATAAATCAATTTTAGCTTCTGGTGAGGCAATTAAACCTTTTACTTTCGCATCTTTACTTAATTCAACGGTAGTTTTATCTGCTTTCACATTAATTTCTGCTTTTGATTTGTCGGTCATAATTAATGTGAAATTGGTAGATCTTACATTTAAAAATGATTGTGATTTATCGAAATTTTTAATTGTAATGTTTTCTAAATTAATGTCAGCTAATGCGTTGATTTTACTTTCATGACGTGCAACAATTGTTTTTAAGCTGTCGTTATAATTCACTCTAACGGCAAGCTTTTTTTCGCCTGTTGGTTGTTTTAAAGCGGTTAACTTTAAAGTATTTCCTAAAACATTGTAACTAATGATATCGTGTAAATTATCATCGGCTTCAATTTCGATTGATGTTTGGTCTGATTTCACAAAATACACATCCAAAAATTCTTCAATTTCAACATTTTCGAAAGATTCTACTTCTTTGGTTGTTACAGTAACAATTTTTGAGCCTTTAATTTTCTCTAATTTAGCTTGAGCAGAGGCAAGAGTTATACTAAATAAAGCAATAACGAAGAGTGTGAATTTTTTTGTCATTTTTTATGTTTTTTATTTTGTTTGGCAAATATATTAAAAAAAATCCCGAAAAAATTCGGGATTTGTGGTTATATGATTACAGAATTTCTCTAAAAATTCTATCTGAATTACTAAAATATGCTTTCTATAAATTGAATCACTAGTTGTACAGCAAAATCAATTACTTTTATTACAAATTGTATCATAGTTATTTAGTTTAGTCTTTTCGATTTTTGTGTTGTAAAATTATTAAATTTTTTCGAACTACCTTTTAACGAATCTATAAAGTTTTGTTAAATAATTAGTTTTTCGATTTTCTCACTTCTGTGTTAATAATCTCTTTTCCATTTACTTTCACAGAAACTTTTTCAATACTATCGTTTTCTGTTTTAGTAGTTTCCACTCTATTGTCTCCAATTATTTCTCCAGAAATATTTTCAACATGAGTTTCTTCATCGTCATTATCCGTATCAATTGGACAATCTAAACACTTTAATTCATTTTCTGTAACTCGGTATCTGTAACCTTCTGGTCCGTAGTGATAATCGTAATCTGAGTCATGCCCACTTAAATATCTTTCTACATTTTTGTTTGGAAAATATACCATTCCTTCTGGCATGTATAAGTAAATATCTACTTCCTGACCTCTAAATTTATTTTCAACTTCTGTTAAGAAATAATTATCTAAAAGCAATTGTTTGCCTTCAAATTTGTAATTGTATTTGATTCTTTCTGCTCTTTTGTTTGCTTCATCGAAATTTTTACCTTGAGCCGTTCTCTCTACAATTACATAAGGTTGTTTTTTATCTGTATATTTCAAATGAAAGTTTACATTGTTCGAATAGATAATATCATGTTTAGTAGAATCTTGTGTTACTCTCAAATTCGAAATATTATGATTGCTTTTAGTAAAGAAATCATTTGTTACAAATTTCACTTCAAGTGTATCATTTGCTACAATTGGAAGTAATTCTTTTTTAGAAACTTTCCCATCATGACTTAATTCTGTCGCATAATTTACACCTACTACTGTTAAAGATGCAATAGCGATCAACCAAAGTGCTAACAAAGTGTATTTTGCATAATTTCCAATCGATCTTGTATTCGGAATTAGTAATCGTAACCCAACTAGCACGAAAAAGAATAGTGGTATTCCAATTGTGAACAATAATAATAATCCTTGTGCCCAAAGTGGTACATCAAAGTTAAATGGTGTATGAATATTGTCATGCAACATGATTTCTGGTAAAGTAGATGAGAACAATAATACAATTGACCCAACAACAACACTTAAAAAGGTAATAGTTGCGAAAAGCACGATGAAAAACCCAACTACTTTTCCGAAAGCTTTAAATAAAGTTGTAATTATATCTCCAATTGTAGAACCAACTTGTTGCGCTCCGTGTTTAGCTGTTGAAGCAATTTTGTCATGGTCTAAGTTTGAAAATTTATCTGAAATTTCGCTAAAACCTTCCTTTACTTTTCTTTCAATGTTTGAAATTGTGATTGGTTCTCCACGCATTTCTAGTTTTTGAGTTGTTGTAACAGCTTCAGGTACTAAAATCCATAATATTAAGTATAATACTAAACCAGTTCCAAATCCGAAAAATAAGATAACCATTATTATTCTCAACCATAAAGGATCTACTCCAAAATAATGACCTAATCCAGACATCACACCACCTAATAAAGAGTTTTCTTTATCTCTATATAGTTTTTTAGTTGAAGTTCCTGATGTAGAATAGTTTGAGTAATATTCGTTTTTCGGAGTTTCTTCTTCAATTTTATAGTCTTCTGGTTGTCCCATAATGGCAATAACATCGTCCACTTCTTTTAAACCAATTACTTGCTTAGTAGTTCCTAATTTTTCAGTGAAAATTTCAGAAATTCTACTTTCTATATCTTTAATAATTTCTTCTCTACCGTCAGGAGATAATGATCTTCTAACCGCATCAAAGTAATTGCTCAATTTTTTAAAGGCATCTTCATCGATATGAAAAAAATATCCTCCTAAATTTATACTCGTTGTTTTGTTCATGACCTGTTAGTTTTGATTAGTTATTGTGTTTACAGCACCAGATAATTCGTTCCAAGTGTTGTTTAATTCTTTTAAAAATTCTTTGCCTTCATCTGTTAAACCATAATATTTTCTTGGCGGCCCAGAAGTTGATTCTTCCCAACGATAGTTTAATAAGTTATCGTTTTTTAATCTTGTTAGTAAAGGATAAACTGTTCCTTCAACTACAAGCAATTTAGCGGTTTTTAAAGTGTCTAAAATTTCAGAAGTGTAAGCGTCTTTTTCTTTTAATACAGATAAGATGCAGAACTCTAAAACACCTTTTCGCATTTGTGCTTTTGTGTTTTCAATGTTCATTGTTGTTCATTTTTTTGTTAGTCCTGAAAACGTCAGGATTTCGTTTTTTGATTGATACTGAAATTCAGTATTTGATGATTGAAACTTGATGACTAGAAAATAGTACTATAGTAAGTATGTTATTTTCTTATGCAAATATATATCTAAAAACAGTTACCTTGTATCGCATAGTACTAATATTTAACATTTTTTTAACATTTAAAATTTATTATGAATGCATAGTATTTTTTACTATTTTTACGAAAAATATAAGTAATTATGGAGTTCACACCGATTAAACTAAACACTTTTACGTTTTTTAAATTGCCTTCAGCATTTTGGAGTGGTGTAAGAGTAAAATCAATTTCTTCTGAAATATGTCAAACTACAGTTAAATATGGTTGGTTCAATCAGAATCCTTTTAAATCTATGTATTTTGCAGTTCAAGCTATGGCGGCCGAATTTACAACTGGTGCTTTAGTCATGTATCATATAAAAGAAAGTAAGAAAGATATTTCTATGTTAGTGGCTCAAAACAAAGCCATTTTTACCAAAAAAGCGACAGGAAGAATCACTTTTACTTGTAATCAAGGAAATTTAATTGCCGAGGTTATTCAAAAAGCTATTGATACCAATGAAGGACAAACGGTTTGGTTAACTTCAATAGGCATGAATGAAAAAGGAGAACAAGTGTCAGAAATGCAATTTGAATGGACATTAAAAGCCAGAAGTAAGAAATAAACATTTGTTAATGTAAGTTAATCTTAGTTAATGTTTATTGTTAACAGTCAGCATGTTGTAAATTTGTATACTAAATCTTATAAAAATGAACGTTTTAATAACAGGTGCTACTGGATTGGTAGGTAATAAGCTAGTTGCCTTGCTTCAAAAAGACAATCATGTAATTCATTACTTATCTACTTCTAAATCAAAATTAAAAAATAATCCTAATTATAAAGGGTTTTATTGGAACCCATCAACGTGTGAAATCGATACGAAAGCTTTTGAGGATGTTTCCGTAATTATCCATTTATCGGGTGCTTCTATTTCTAAAAAATGGACAAAAGCCTACAAAAAAGAAATTATTGAAAGTCGTGTAAAAGGAGCTAATTTAATTTTCGAAACATTAAAATCTATACCAAATAATGTAGAGCGATTTATTTCAGCTTCAGCAGTTGGGATTTATCCAAACGATTTAAATTATGTGTATCATGAAAACAATGCTCAAATTGATGAGTCGTTTTTAGGGGAAGTTACACAACTTTGGGAAGAAAGTGCGAATCAATTTAAATCCTTGTCAATTTCAGTTTCAATTGTTAGAATTGGAGTTGTTTTTGCAAAAGAATCTGGCGCATTAGTAGAAATGACTAAGCCAATTAAATATGGTTTTGGTGCTGTTTTAGCATCAGGACAACAATATGTTTCTTGGATTCATATTAATGATTTAGTGGCTATTTTTAAATTTATTTTAGATAATAATTTAAAAGGAGTTTATAATGCTGTTTCCCCATACCCAATTACAAATGAAGAATTAACAAAAGCCATAGCTAAAACAATTAATAAACCTTTGTTTTTGCCCAATGTGCCAAAATTTATGTTGCAACTTCTTTTAGGTGAAATGCAAATTATTCTAACTAGTAGTCAAAATGTAAGTTGTAGAAAAATATTAGACGCTGGTTTTCAATTTCACTTTGCATCACTAAATAAATCTTTGCAAAATCTTTTGAAATAATTTACAAATTCACTAAAATAAAAAAGTGTTACGTTTGATTTAACGTAACACTTTTTAGTTATATAATTTAAGATGAAATAAATTATGATTTACTATTTCAAATTTAACTAATAGATTTTGAAAAAACTCTTAAAAAAATATTAAAATTTGTACAAAAAACTTTTAAATTTAAATATAGAATACTGACAATGTGTCATAAATTAAAGAATGGCAACACTTTTGCTTTCTCATTTCAAAATAAAATATACAATCATGAGTCAAGAAAATACTGAAAACATCGAAAAGGAAATCATTCAAGATGAAAATGCGGTAGAAAACCAAGATGTTCAAGGAAATACTGAAGCAGAAATGTCAGTTGAAGATCAATTGCTAGAACAAAAAGATAAATTCATAAGACTTTACGCTGAATTTGAAAATTACAAAAAAAGAACTTCAAAGGAACGTGTAGAATTGTTTAAAACTGCAGGTCAAGAGATTTTACAATCGATGTTACCTGTTTTAGATGATTTTGATAGAGCTTGGGCTCAAATTTCTCAATCTGAAGATGAAGCTTTAGT
>JACCEA010735716.1_pt1 | contig 24515 bp, 44 predicted proteins | sample 7449851 | NCBI WGS metagenome assembly JACCEA01 (sample SAMN15323453, study PRJNA562643) | freshwater metagenome | isolation source: river surface water | place: USA:Blue River Watershed | collected 2017-08-18 | reverse complement strand
CTGATTCACCATATTTACCGATACTATAGTAGAAGTATTGTGAAAAAGGCGTATCGCACGCCATCACATTCTCGTTGACGAACGAGACTGCTTCTTTTACATTTTCTCTTGAAAGGAGATTCATATGGGGGATAATTACGTAAGCGATAGAACATTTCTGGCCGGGATGCGCGACCTCGCGGCGATGGCAAAGCAGATGGCTGCATCGCTAAGGAGTATCTCCGACTCAATGAAGGGTCTGCAATCAGACCTTCGAGCCTTGCGTAAACATCTAGAGCAATCACCCAGACCTTCGATTCTGGGCAACTTGCCTACCGACGACACATATTCCGACCCAAGCGAGGAAATGATTCATGACTGACGTCCCAAACCTTCCGAATAATAGTGCCGCCGCGCGCAAGGGCGAACGAAAGGCATCGAAGTACAGCAAGATTAGCCCTGAAAAGCACGAGGACCAAGAGGTTCGAGAACGCCTTGATCCTATCGTCACGCCTGGCGGGGCTAAGGCTCGAAAGCCTTCTATCGGGAAGCGGTTCAAGGACAACTTCTTGGCTGAGGACGCGGGTTCTGTCTGGGGATATTTGACTTTCGATGTTGTAATTCCTGGCGTTAAGAACCTCATGTTCGAGATGGTTCGAGACGGATTTGAACGTCTTCTTTGGGGCGATGCGAAGCCTAGAAATCGGTCAAATCCTGCAGGGTATACCTCGTACAATAGCATGTATAGAGGGCGAACCGCCGCCTCCAACGAGCGGTCCAACCGGCCCGATATTTCGAGACAGTCTCGGACGACTCATGACTTCTCGGAGATCATCATCGATTCTCGTGGGGAAGCCGAAGAGGTTATTGACCGTCTTATTGGGTTGGTGGACGACTACGGTTGTGCAACCGTGCAAGATCTGTATGATCTTGTAGGGTTGAGTGGAAACTATACCGATCAGAAGTGGGGATGGAACGATCTTCGCACCGCCTCTGTGATCTCGACTCGCGGCGGCTATATTCTTGATCTTCCGCGAACTGTGGTGGTGGATTAATGACAAGCATCGCGACGCGCACCTTCGATAAGGTGGTGTCAAGCTTTGATGGCACTGTATATTTCGAAGACGGATCAACTCTTGAAATTTCTTCTGCCGTAGCCATGGGGTTTGCTATAGAGCTTCAGCGTGACACCGCGCCCGAATTTATTTCTTATGGGGAGTCCCTTGGCTATTCGTGAGAACTTTCATAGTGAGATGCGAATGGTTCTAAAGTTTCCACAGAAGGACTCTGCCGGCAGTATCGTCACTTACCGGCATACCGAAGCCGTAGAACTCGGTATGGAAATCGTTTAACTCTTTTAAGGAGAATGTTTATGTCAGGGATTAATCTCCCGGTCGGCGTGACGAGGACTATTGCTCGTCTCGGCCTGAAGCTCAAGCAGTACGCGCCCGAAATCCTCATGGGCGTCGGAGTTGTTGCGGTTGTTGGGGTCGCAGTCACAGCGGTCCGCGCAACACTCAAGGTTGAGGAAGTACTCGACCATCACGAGGAACAGATCAAGATCCTCGACGAGGCCGAACTTGAAGATGAAGATGAGCGGCTCAAAGAGAAGGTGCGCGTCTTCACTAAGACGGGTAGCGAACTCTTTGTTCTGTATCTTCCGGTGCTAACCTTTGGCGTGCTCGCAGTAGCATCGTTTATGGGCGCGCATAAGATCCTGAAGAGCCGAAACGCAGCGCTTCTTGCCGCATACAAGGTCCTCGAGTACTCGTACAATGAATACCGCGATAAGGTTCGCACCGACCACGGCGAAGAATACGATCGTGATATTGTTCGTGGGGCGGCTCGCAAGGGATCTGCACAGTCTATTGAGGTTGTGAAGAACGAAGAAACTGGCGAGGAAGAAACCATCATCGAGAAGTATGGTGATCCGGATCTTCCGTCGGTGTATGCGTTCTGGTTCGACGAGATGTCCCCGGCATGGGAGCGTGACGCTTCATACAACATGGTGTTCCTTCAGCAGCAGCAGAGCTACTGGAACGACAAGCTCTGGGCCGATGGGCACGTGTTCTTGAATCAGGTGCGCCACTCGCTCGGTCTTCCCGACACTCGTGTTGGTAGTATCACCGGATGGGTTCTTGACCCGTCCGATCCGAATACGGATGACCGAATCGACTTCGGTATTTTTAACGTGAATGACGATCGCAATCGGGCGTTCGTAAACGGTCATGAGGCTGCCGTCCTCATCGACCCCAACGTCCAGGGCGTTATTTGGAACCTCATTTGAAGAAGGGACGGGCTTAACGCTATTGGTTCCGGGATATTCGAGCAAGATTGCATCGATTTCCCGGGCCTTTACACTAGCCCATAAAAACAATGAACGAAAAAATTAAACTTGCTATCGCTGCTAGTGGAGGTCTGGTAACCGGTCTTGCTGGTGGTTATTTCATCGCAATCAAGACGATGCAAGCCAGGATCGATTCGCAGATCGACGAAGTTAAGGCCCACTACGCCGCCAAGCATGAGAAGTACATTGCCGAGACTCGCGCGATCATGGACGAAGCCATTGACGCTAAGGTTGCGGAGGTAGTTTCGGAACGTCTTGGCTATTCCGCTGACAAAGCTACGCTGTCAACTGAAACCTTGAAGGCTGCGACTAAGAAGGCCAAGGGTAAGCAGAAGGATAGGTTTCGAAGCTCCGGCGCATCCTGTGCCTCCGAAGTTGCGGAAGCAAATATTGAGGGAGATGGCCGGGGAGATCAAGTCGAACGGCCCCGAAGCGTATCGAGCATGGGTGAACCCGATCAGAACCGAGGAGACTCTTCTGACGAAGACTACGGAGACACTCGCCACGAACTCGCCCCAGGGGTCAACGTGGTTCCGTCACCCGGGGAAGAGTTCGACGGCGCATATCCGTCTGAACTAGACGATCCGGACTTTGATGATGATCAGGCATATCTGATCAAGAAGTCTCAGTATGATCGGGGTGATAGGGGGTACTCCAAGTGGGAGCTGACCTACTACGATTCCGATGATATCCTTGCCGATGCTTCAAATCAGCCTTTCCCGGACATCAATATTGCGGGAGATTGCCTCTGGATGCTCGATGAACACCCTGTGATTCATGTGAGGAATCCCGCTAGCGAGCTTGACATGGAGATCACACTTAGCCGTCGATCCTATGTGGAAGTCTTGTCTGGGGTTCGTGAACGCAAGGAGCGTAGAGTGCCACGGATGAGAGATGCCGAGTAAGAGTTATGCTGTAGAGGAGCGATATTTTCGCTGGCTTTACAGCAAGATCGGCTCTTTGAACGACACGAATCCGAAACATAGTCACTGGCTGCTAGCAGAGGTACTCCATAATAGAACGTTTGAGTCCTTCGTGGATAACGATGAAAATCGTGAAAGTGATGGCACTGCGTTTCGGGAAGTCTTCTGCGATGAAGAAGGTTACGAATGGGGAAACTCGCGGTTCGTATTTGAGCCCTGTACTATGCTAGAGCTAATGCTTGGCTTGGCGAAGCATCTGGACTTCATGGAGCCTGGATCGGAAATTGACGATATAGGCATCGGCGTGTGGTTCTGGAGATTGGCTGCAAATGCGGGGCTTAATCACTTGTCCGATGACTACTGCGCCGGTATTCCGCGGGCTACAGATTTCATTAATGCGGTGTGTGACCGAATCATTTACCGAAGGTATTCCGCGGATGGGCAAGGCGGCTTCTTCCCCATGGCAGACCCTCCCTCCGATGCTAGACAAATGGAACTGTGGTACCAAATGAATGAGTACATGATCGAACTGATGTAGAAAGGAGGAACCTCTTGGACTTCTATCGGTTGGCCAATAAGACAAATCTCAAGACTGGAGAGACATATTGCTACGCTGACTTTGAAGTGGTGAGATCCAAGGATCTTATGGTCAGAGGGAAATCCTTCTACGCAGTGTGGGATCATGCGCATGGTTTGTGGTCTCAGGACGCATATTTGCTGCGACAGCTTGTTGATGATGACGTTAGCCGATACGCTACCGAGACAGACTCGCACCCTCTTCTTCTGAGAAGTAGTGACACTGGTCGATGGGACAAGTTTCAGCAATATATTCGAAATCTTCCTGACAACTCGATTGAGCTAGACTGTCAGCTCACGTTTAATTCGCAGGTCACCAGAAGGGAAGACTATGCATCCAAGCGATTGCCGTATGACCTTAGAGATGATCCCCCGGAGTCGTACGAATCGTTGGTGTCTACGTTGTACGACCCACGGGAGCGAGCTAAGTTGGAGTGGGCGATCGGATCTGTATTGGCCGGTGAGACAAGACTTATCCAGAAGTTTATCGTCTTGTACGGTCCTCCGGGTAGCGGCAAATCCACGATTCTCGACATTGTCCAGCAACTCTTTGCCGGTTATTACGCCATATTCGACGCCAAGGCGCTCGTTGGAACTAACTCCTTCGGGGCAAGCGCTTTCTCCAGCAACCCTCTTGTTGCTTTGCAGCACGATGGTGATCTGTCTAGGATTGGTGATAATTCTCTCTTAAACTCTATCGTCTCACATGAAGAGATTGAGATCAACGAGAAGTATAAGCCCCAGTACAAGCTTCGCCCAAATGCTCTGCTATTCATGGGTACTAACAAGACTATTAAGATTTCGGACGCGAAGTCCGGTCTTCTTAGGCGCCTTATTGATGTGCACCCATCTGGACGAAAGATTCCTAGAAGAGAGTACAACCGCCTTATCGAGCAGGTGAAGTTCGAACTTGGAGCTATTGCGCAGCATTGTCTTGATGTGTATTATGAGATGGGCCACGCATATTATGATGCATATCGACCGACTACGATGATGTTCAATACGGATGTGATGTTCAACTTCGTTGACGGCCACCGAGACATGTTCAACATGGAAGAGAGCATCACTCTTCGGCGTGCGTATAATTTGTATAAGACATATTGTACCGAGAGCCTCATCGAGCATAAACTCCCGCTATACAAGTTCCGTGATGAACTTAAGAACTATTTTGAGAAGTTTAGTTCAAAGGGTATGGTTGATGGTATTGAGATGCCTGACGTCTTCTCTGAGTTTAAGGAATCTATATTCGAGGAGATCGACTTTGATAGCCCGAAGACCGAAACCCAAAAAATTCCCTGGTTGGAGTTTTCTGAAAACATTTCTATCGCGGATCAGGTGTTGGCCGATTGTCCGGCGCAGTACGCCAACTCGGAAGGCACACCACTTAAGAAATGGGATCAAGTAAAAACCACACTAAAGTCTATCGATACGTCTGAGCTTCACTATGTAAAGCCTCCAGTAGAACATATTGTAGTGGACTTCGATCTGACAGACAGCAGTGGTAATAAATCTCGAGAGGCGAATCTTAACGCGGCTGCAGCATTCCCAGTTACATATGCAGAATGGTCAAAGGGCGGTGCAGGCATCCACCTGCACTATATTTATCAAGGAGATGCTTCGAGACTTAGTAGGATCCACTCTCCTGGCATCGAAGTCAAGGTGTTTACAGGGAATGCTAGTTTGCGTCGGAAGCTCAGTGAGTGCAACAACTTGCCCATATCGACGATCTCTGAGGGGTTGCCCCTAAAGGAGGAAAAAGTGATTAATCAGCAGACGATGCAGTCCGAGAGGGGGCTTCGTAGGCTGATTATTCGCGCTCTTAACGAGGAAATTCATCCAAACACCAAGCCGTCTATCGACTTCATCAACAAGATTCTGGATGATGCATATTCATCAGGAATGAAGTACGATGTGACAGACATGCGCCAAGCCATCATGGTCTTTGCAATGCAGAGTACACATCAAGCTCCGACGTGTCTTCAGATAGTAAGCGACATGAAGTTCAGGTCAGAGGAAGCTTCAGAGCCTGTAGTTATTGATAGCTCAGAGCCTGTCGTATTCTTTGACTGTGAGGTATTCCCCAACCTACTTCTTATCAATTGGAAGCGCGAGGGCGAAAGCTCACCCATGGTGCGGATGATCAACCCCACGCCGGCCGAAGTAGAACAATTAATGTCTCTAAAGCTTGTGGGCTTCAATAACCGCAAGTATGACAATCATATTCTGTATGCTAGAAGTATGGGTTACACGATCGAGCAGATTTACAATCTGTCGCAGAAGATCATCTCGAATAGTCGAAATGGCTCGTTCTCTGAAGCGTATGGTATATCCTATACTGACGTATATGACTTCTCTTCGAAGAAACAATCCCTTAAGAAGTTCCAGCTTGAGTTGGGGATTCGGCATAAAGAACTCGGCCTTCCTTGGGACCGGCCTGTTCCTGAAGAGCAGTGGCACCAAGTGTCCGAGTATTGTGATAACGATGTATATTCATTAGAGGCCGTGTGGAATGCGCGTCATGCTGATTTCGTTGCACGGCAAATTCTAGCGGACCTCTCCGGACTCACGGTGAACGACCCTACAGCCAAGCATACTGCGCGGATCATATTTGAGGGAGACCGAGACTTCAAGGACGAGTTCATTTACACGAATCTCGCAACTGGCGAAGAGTCTCGGTCTGGTGGAGGAACGCCGCCAAAGAATCCTTCTCGATCTGAAATTTACCAATTTCCTGGGTATATTTGGGACTTTGGAAAGAGTTCCTATCGAGACGAGGATCCGTCAGAGGGCGGATACGTCTATGCCGAACCAGGTATGTACACACATACCGCGGTCATTGATGTAGCCTCAATGCACCCCACGTCGATTATTCGCCTAAATCTGTTCGGAAAGTACACAAAGAACTTTGCTGATATTGTTGCTGCCCGAGTAGCTATCAAGCACAAGGACCTTGATCTGGTTTCCGAGATGCTAGACGGTAAGCTCCGCCCATATCTGGGAGACCAGTCTGAGCTAGATGATCTTGCATATGCATTGAAGATCGTTATCAATATCGTCTATGGCTTGACCTCAGCGAAGTTCGACAACCCGTTCAGGGATATGCGCAATCACGATAATATTGTGGCTAAGCGTGGCGCACTGTTCATGATCGACCTCAAGCACTTCGTTCAAGAGCAAGGGTTCACGGTAGCGCATATTAAGACCGACTCGATCAAGATCCCCGAGGCGACTCCTGAAATCATTCAGAAGGTGATGGATTTCGGAAAGCGCTATGGGTATGACTTCGAGCATGAGGCTACGTACGACAAGATGTGTCTCGTTAATGACGCTGTCTATATTGCCCAAGAGGGTGGGAAGTGGTACGCTACAGGCGCTCAGTTTGCTCACCCATACGTGTTCAAGACTTTGTTCAGCCACGAGCCAGTAGACTTCGAAGATCTTTGTGAGACTAAGAACGTTACAACCGCTCTATATTTGGACATGAACGAGTGTCTTGGCGAGGATGAGCATAATTACGTCTTCGTTGGACGGGCTGGAAGGTTCGCCCCTGTAATAGCCGGAGCTGGCGGCGGTGTGCTCCTTCGAGAAAAGGACGGCGCATATCATGCAGCGACTGGTTCAAAGGGCCACCGTTGGATGGAATCCGAAATGATCAAGACTCTTAATCTTGAAACTTCAATTGATCGATCGTATCATGACAAGCTAGTCGATGCAGCTGTAGATAATATCTCAAAGTATGGCGACATCGAGTGGCTCACTGAGAGTTAAACACTCTCGTTTTCAATCTGTTATTTCTATAAATCACTTAGTAAAAGGAGAAGCCCGCATGTATGTGGAAAAGATCAAGTACGTCGACTTCGAGGGCAATGAAGGCGTGACCACCGTACACTTCAATCTGAACAAGATGGAAGTTGTGAACATCCAGTGGTCGGTCCCTGGCGGAATCAAGCAGCTCTTTGAAAAGATTGTCGAGGAGCAGGACATCAAGAAGATCCTTGAGTGGATGGAAGAGATTCTGTCCAAGGCGTTCGGCATCAAGTCCCCTGACGGCAAGCGCTTTATGAAGCCCGCTGATGGTTGGACCGAGTTTAAGGAGGGCCCAGCGTACGACGACTGGATGTTTGGTGTGTTGCAGGACCCGGGTAAGGCCGCTACGATCATGCGGGCTATTATGCCGGAGATTGAGTCCTTGGAGCGCAAGCGTCAGGAGCAGGCCCCCGAGATTCCGCAGGGCGGTGCATCCTAAAGTCTCATATCTGGTAAGGGTTTTGGGTATCTATGTCTCCCCAAAATTAAACGACAAGGACCGTTCATTACATAATGAATGACAGCACTGCGCCCTTACATCGCAGATTGGATTATGGGGATGAGTATAATTCGCCATATTTACCAGTACTATAGTGAACGGGATAGTGCAACTCTGAAAAACGCAGTCTCTAATGACCGACAGACTCAGTGAAAAACGATGACTTAGAACACGACACGTTCCATAGTGAAAAACGATGACTTAGAACACGACACTTATGGAATGCACCATCCCTTTATATTTATCGCCATAAAAGGAGAACCTCATGATCACTAAAGCGCAGGTAAAGAAGCACTTTAGCAAAAACAAAAAGATTTATATCGCCATCGGTGCGACAGCAGTCGTAGTAGGAACTGGCGCATATATTCTGCACCTGCGTGTGAAGAGTTCAACACCAACCGTGAATATCTCTGCGATTTATGATGGTGGCAACGCCATTACTAATGTGGCGGACATGGTGACTGTTAACAACATACACATTCCCCGAAGAATGCACCCAGGCCTCATTGTGCAGTGCAATGAAACTGGTGTTACCTGGCCTAGCATTCGAAAGGCGGCTTCCGACCTAGGGGTTTCATACAGTCGCCTCCGGCAGCATCTAAATGGTGAAGAACTAAACGTGCTCGGCTACACATACACAATCCTGGGTGAGGCTCACGCCCCAATCTGATTCGCATTTTTTACCGACCCTATTATAGAAGTAATTCTCTCTTGAAAGGAAGAGACTCATGAAGAAGTTCACCAACCACGTCAAGACCCATCAGACCGCCTACGCGATCGTTGGTACGGCCATCGTCTGCACGATCGGAGGCGCCCTGCTCTACAAGAAGCTGTGTGCCCCGGTCCCGCTGGAGGAAGCCGTCCACGTCGTCAAGGATGCGGTCGAGACGGCCAGCGACGTTGTCGAAACCGTCATCGAGACCTCTGTCTCCTAGACAGATTACAACTAAATAACAGCCCCAACCCCTCAAACCGAGGGTTAGGGTTTTTTATTTTCTCTTGAAAGGTTTACCCCGAATGAGCAAGATCAAGAAGCACCTCAAGACCCATAAGACTGCGTATATCCTGGCTGGTGGCGTGACCGCTGGCGCTGTGATCGGCGCAGTTGCAACTTTGAAGTACTGGAAGTGGGAGGGTCGTAATCGATTCCTCGCCGTTCTGCCCAACGAGCCCGGCAAGTATCTCATTGCCGGCTGCAAGCTGATCGACGGTCAGGTCACACACTTCGCGTCGGAGTTCCTCGACATGGCCGAAGACGCCGTTACCGAGCTTGGAACCCGCGTCCTGTAAGGGTTCATATTCCTTAGTGGCACTCGTAAGGGCATCTTACGCTCCTTACAGGTACCACTCTATATTTTACAACTAAGAAGGAGAAAACAATGGCTAGTTCCGTAGTTACCTGCGAGCTGTGCGACGATCTCAGGCTGACTGATACAGCCTACGAGAAGCATGTGGCGGTCGTTCACCCGCCCAAGGAGGAAGCGCCGAAGGAGGATCAGACCAACAACAAGCCTGCCGCCTCTGCCTCACCAAGGAAGCCTGAGCGAAAGTGACTGCCGCCATCTCCGTGAGATATTTTACCTCGGCGACTTGCGTCCCCTGTAAGAAATTTCTCCCGGTAGTCAAAGCCGCGGCTGAAGAGTATAGCGCCCCCCTAGAGGTCGTTAGCATTGACTCTTCTGAGGGTGCTGAGCAGGCTCGTTCTCTCGGCGTACTTAGTGTTCCGCAGGCGTTTATTTATCATAACGGTCGAGTAATAGACCGATTCGGCGTAATTACCCGACGACAACTGGCAACCAAGATAGAATCATTTTTGAATTGAGTTTGAAATGACCGCAGACCATATTAACGTGATTGACCAACAGACAGAGTCTTCTAGCGGGGAACTCCTCATTACTCTGACCGCATCCTACGATGGTCCTTATAAGAGCATTAACTTGACTCTCGTTATGCCGCGGGAGTTCCTTGTCGAAAAGGATCTTAGTGGCGTGACTGAAGCGGCGCAGGGGATATTTGACAAGTGGTTGGCAGCAACCAAAGATCTCTACAGCGAGTGTGAGACCATTGAACTTTCTCCTGTCGAACGCTCAGACCTTGAAATCTGCCAGGTTTGTGGCGGCAAGTTTCAGGGTAAAGTCATGAATGCGCATCTTCGAGAAATTCATAAACTGCAGCCCCGCTCAAAGTGATATGATTGGCATTTTTGATGATTGTCACTGGTGCATGCTTTGCGAGATCCGCGTATACAAAGAATACTCAGATCTCCATGTCGACATGTATCACCCGGATCACCTAAAACAGATCCAATATTTTGTAAATGAAAAGCCTGTCAAGCCCGTAGGCGTGGGCGACGGTTCTAAGTAAGAAAGAATTATATTAATGGTAGACCAGATTATTTCTCCCATCACCATCGAAGACACCAACCTGATTCTTAAGAATTTCGAAGGTCGTGCGTCGGAATTCAACTTTGAAGGTGCTCGGAACTTTGGCGTTTTGCTCCACCCCGATCAGGCTGAAGCTGCAGAAGCAGACGGCTGGCGCGTACGTTGGCTGAAGCCGCGCGACGAAGATTCTGAGCCTCAGCCATGGATCAAGTGCTCGGTTGCTTGGCGGAAGCGCAATGGTGAACGTGTTCGCTTTGCTCCGCGCATCGTCTTGATCACCGGACGAGGAAAGTCCTCGGTTACCGAGCAGACTGCTAAGATGCTCGACTGGGCTGACATCGAGTCTGTGGACATCACAATGAACCCGTACAAGAACCGCGAAGGCGTGGCTAACGGATATCTGAAGACGCTCTACGTCAAGGTCCGAGAAGATGCCTTTGAGAGCAAGTACTACGATATTCCGGATATTGACACCCCTGATGAGCCTGAAGACGATCCGGAGTACTGACTCGCTTCGGGGGATGAGCGGATTTCTTCAGTCCAAACGACGTTCGACGAACACGCGGCTTCTCACTTAGCCGTCAGATAACAGCAATTTATCAAAAACACATATGGGGGTGCTCGCTGGTGGCGTAGCATTAAACGACTAGCCCGGCTTATACAAACGGCCATTTTGAAGCTGTGCGCCCCTGCTCATATTAAGCACTAAGGAATACGATGCAATATAATCCCATGCCGTGGTTGGTTGACCCCCCAAAGTCTGATAGAAACTATGCCGAGGATCCCTTTATGTTTCGGTATGCACAGTCTAAGGACGTTGAGCTTGTTGAGCAGCAGATTAAAACCGAGATCCAGAAGCTTTACAATAAACTATGGCTTCTTCAAGAGGAGAAGAACTTCATTGCGCAGAACTTGCTTACGCCCATAAGCGTTAAGATCCTTGTCGAGATCGTGCATGCTTGTACGCATTTTGACGATGGCATATTCTACGAAGATCTTCGGAAGCGATTCTCCAATCTGCCATATTATACGTGGTTACAATCCCTGCGTCGGCTGGAGCAGCAAGGCCTTGTCGTGTCGAAGGGCGCGTTTAGGGTCCGACGGGTTAAGGCTACCGAAGTTGGTACTGGGGTGGCTTCGCTTCTCGGAGCGGACCTACCCAGTGAATAGAGACATATTTGAAAAGATTCTTATGGTCCTAGCTCTCATTTGTGGGATTGAGATTCTTATTCTATTTGCGCTAGGCCTCATCACCGCTTATCTAGAAGTGCTGGGGTAGGACGTGCTGCGTTCCACTAAAATTACTCTATCGTGCATCAACATGATTTTAGTGTTGACCATAGGGTTTGAATTCGGCGCAGACATGCCTTTGAGTATATTTTCTATACTCATGGTTTTATTGGTCGCAATTATTACCACGCCTATTATAGAACCTAGAAAGGAATTAAAATGAACGAATACGAAGAGATGGCCCAGGTCCTGAACAACAGGAACGGTGTCATCCTCGTCGGTGTTGGAGCCATGTGCTTCATCAAGGCCGGGAAGGCTGAGGCGCTTTACAACGTGGTCCTGGCTAAGGCCTCGGAAGCCACCTCATCGATCTGACAAACACGTCCCTACTAATGACTAAAACCTACAAGAGTCTTACCGGCCCTTGTAGGTTTTTCGAATGATTATTTTTAACAGAAAGATTAACGATGTACAACTTTGAGACTGATCCGAATAATTTCCTTGCCGAGGGTGGCTCTATCGCTGTCCAGTCACAGATTGAAACCGCTGAGTCGACAATTCGAGATTTCCAAGCGCAGTTGAAGAAGTTGCGGGCCCAGCAGAAGTTCATGAAGAAGCATTTTCTGAGCTATGAAGCAATCATCACACTCAAGATGATCCTCGACTATGAGGGCGATAACCTTGAATCGAATGCCGGACCTACTAACGCCGATATTCGGAAGGTGACGCGTCTGCATGGGCGGGAATTGAACCCTGCAAAGATCTTCCTGATCCGGAATGGACTCATTGAGAAGATCCCCTCGGACGATCCTGAAGCCGAAAAGCAATGGCGCCTCACCAGGTTTGGTCGCGACGTCATCGGAGTTCAGCCCTATGTCTTCTACCGCGATATTTCAGAGATGATTCGTATTCCCTCTGATGAGATCGATTCTTCTGATGAGATCAATTCTTCTGATGAGTGATGATATCTATGGTTTTACCGATCATGATGAGTACACACGATATTTGCAGGATCTGATCTGCCACATCGCTGACAAGTATAAGTTCGCCCGCTACGGGAGCTTTGAAACCATCCCCGCAAAAGATGTGATGAAGAACGACGTTCTTATACTCAATGATCCTATCAGAGTGGTTTTTGTCGATCATAAACTCATTCACTCTTCAGAAAAAGAAGTCACTCTAGAATTTACAGAAATTCGCGCATGGCGCACTAGCGTGACATATTCTACAGGCGACACCGTCCAAGTCTGCACCGACCATACCTCATTTAACCCCGAAAGGTAAATATCATGCTCAACAAGAAGCCTTATGGTCTTGGCCATTTTCTCCTTGACCTCTTCCTCATCTTCATCACTGGTGGACTCTGGCTCATTTGGATGATTTTTAAGTTCATCCGAAAGGGCTGAACCATATTCCACAATGATAGGGCCGCAGCCAATGATGCTTGGCTTGTGTGCAAAAGACCCATATAAGGCTCTGCAGGGCGCCCTATCATCCGCATTCTAGAATAACTTTTAGCGGCTTGCACGCTTCCATTCATATAAAAATCTGACTAGACTCACAAAACACTTAAGGATTCAAAATGACGAACTTCCCACCCACTGATAAGCCCTTTCACACACATGATTGTGATGCATGTACGTTTCTCGGTTGGGCGATCGATGGCACGCCCGGGTATCAGATCATGTGCGTAGATTTGTATGTGTGCGGGCAAGAGTTTCCCACCGCATCCCTAATCGCCAGGTTTTCTTCGGAGCCTAGCGACTATTCGTCCAGGCCCATATCTGCTGGGCAGCCCAAAACTATGCATCTCCTTGATGCGTATCATCGAGCACGTGGGCTGGGGTATATTGATTAACCGTAGGGACTGACTGCGCATACTCTAATGATAGGGCCGTCGCTAAGTTCGTTGGCGTACGTGTAAAAGACTCGAATGACGCAATAAGGGCGCCCTATCATTCCTATTTTCACACAGAAAGTATCTCGATGAGCCCTAAAGAAAAACTCAAGAAACACTTCAGCGATAACAAAAAGTTATACTTCGGAATCGCTATTGGGGCCGTTGTAGCTGGAACGGGTGTTTATATTTGGAACCGTAAGAAGACTCCTACGGTGGTCGTTGGCGATTATTGCGCTACGGAAACCACGATCAATAATGTCGGTGGGGTGGTGAATAACGTGCATATTCCGCGTAGAATCCATGCAGGTTATATCACACAACGCCTTGAAACAGGGGTTATCTACCCTAGTATTCGCTCTGCTGCCACCGCTATGAGGCTTTCATACGGGATGCTTAGACGCTACTTTGATGGCGAACTATCTAACGTGATGGGTTATACGTTCTCGATCCTGGGTGAGGCTCACGCGCCGATCTAGTTCGCCATCTTTACAAGGGCTTTAGTAGAAGTGATATCGCTCAGACCCTTGTAGTCCTTGACTCAACTGATCAGCGCACCTTACAGTCTTTGACTCAACGCCTACAGACGATCCACTTCTTTTATATTTTACAAAACCTCTTGAAAGGACTACCTACATGGGGAAACATAAAGCTGATACTTGCGACTTTATGGAAAGATACACCACCCACTGCTCGGAATGTGACGACGTGCTTCTAGAGCATCATAAGCGTCGTTGCCGTATATGTGGCGACCCGATGAACTTCAATAAGTGGAAGCATCGCTATAAAGTTGAGCGCAATGAGCGAAAGAAGATCGAGGATCGAGCTCAAAAAGCCTTCGCTATGATTGAGGCTGCGGAAGCCGAGTCAGCATTGATCGCTACAGGTACTGTGGAACTCATTGAAGAGAACTCGAGACTCATATCCGAACGCGATGAGTGGAAGTCCATGGCCACTAAGGCTATGGCAGAGCTTATGGCTATTCGAAACCATATTCAGTTTGCCCAGGAGCTGGAGCCGGGCAACGAGATTCAGAAAACCAGAAAGAAAACTTCTTAAAAAAGGGGCCGTGATGTTGTCAGATATTTCTCCCATCCCGATGGATGGTAAGCCTTTCTCCTTCACAAAGAGAAACGCCAACAAAGCCGCTGCGTATATTAGAAACGCGCTGGGTGATGCGTATATCGTAGACGTGGTCGATGCCGAATTCGAGAGCGCCCAAAAAGATCTTGGACCGGGAATCCGAATCTCCTTTACAAATCGGCCTGAATTTTTCACGGCGTGGGCGAACATCCATACGGTTAAGATCACTCCATATACGGTACGAATTCTCAACTCTAAAGGTAACACGCTCATTAAGAGATTCAACAAGACACCTGCGCCAGTCTATTACCACAATTCGGACGATTTGGCACACGCTATCAACATTATCAGCCGCGCCCAGTACGAACCTATGGAGCTAGAGTTGCACGGAGCCACTGAAGATATCTGCGAAGAGTCAGCAGAAGACATCTGGCGCTTAATAGATGACCTCGCCTCAGCGGAGATAGCCGTTTCCGTTTGGCGAGAAACCCTGAAGGGATATTCCGTAGACCTGATCGATGCGTCTATAATCAGGGTAAAGCGCGCCAGCACAAGAAATGTATGGACGTTTCCTCTTGGAACTTGCTGGGCAACGCCTTCGCCTGGGGTCATTGATATTTCAATGCCTGGGACCGAAGAAGGTCTTCGCCTCTATACCGAGGGGGGGTCTCCGACAGAGACTGCCCAAACTCATGACCCGGTGAACCACCCTTCCCACTATACGGCATACAAGGGCCTTGAGATTATTGATCTCACTGAGCAAATGAACTTCAATCGCGGAAACGCCGTGAAGTATATTGCACGGGCTGGGTTGAAGGGTGCCGGTGACAAGGAAATTGAGGACCTCGAAAAAGCCAACTGGTATATTTCTCGGGAGATTCAGAGGCTTAGAGAAGCATCTTCCTCTCGTGTGGTCGATCGAACTTTTCATAGCGAAGACACACTTGCACGAGTGTACACTGTAATTCAGCAGGAGTGTGGCCTGGACCGTAATGATACGGAGCAAGTAGTACTAAGTCTACTCAACAATGGTATTCTGTTCAGGGAGAGAGCGTGAGTTTCAGGATCAGTGCTGGCAATCCAGTTCTTGGTGAGGACTGGACGGCAGTTGGATTCTGCGAAGCATGTACCTCTCACCAAACCATTTACATTAGTGGGGTTTATTCCTCTAATCTAACGTTTGGGAAATTCGCCACGGACTGTAAGCAATCCTTGATGGACTTGACTCGTATATTTTTAGAGCATAGAATTCTGTGCGCGTCAGTAGTCACACGCAAGGATAGCCTCGAAGAGTCTGATCCATCACAAGACGATTAATCAATACAGAAAGAACTAACATGAAAACTATTAAGAATCTCCTCACCATCGTCAACCTGATCAATGTCCTAATACAAGCGATCGCTTATGCGCAGCGTTATATTGCCAGCTTCTCGCAGCCGGCACAAACAACGCAAGAGTTGAATTCGGAAGGATTCGAGATTCCTGACCCGGTAGTTCATTTCTGCTATGATGGAACAGCCGATGGCACCACTCGTCTGGTTCATATCCTTCAGGACCGCCTATACGCTCGAGGTTCCTCTGTGCTAGCAGGATTCGATGGAATCCGTGGCTGGTTTGTAGAACTCGCCGATCCGAAAGATATGTCGCTCAAGTCTCCGTACTTCTTGTACGAAGGCACTATCGTTCAGATCCATCCGAATCATATTTTGATCATCTTCCCCCCCGGTAGCGAGATTGTAAGTCGTGCAATCTCCACAATCGCCTAGGGCGGACGGATGGTTGGCCAACTTTTATGGGGTAAGATCCTAGATAATGAGAATTGGCTTGACCTCCTGCATATTCTAGAAAGTCTGGCCCCTGAAGGGACCCGCGTCAAAGCTTACAATTTTGGCGCGGGTCCCGTTATTGGCATATGGCAAGGCCATAACGTTTTGGGCGGCTCCTGTATCATAGAAGGCGACATTATTCTCCGATATGATGGCTGGGTCACAACCAGGTACAGAGAGCAAAAGAAATTACCAGCACTTATATATTAGAGGATCTCACAATGATATCATTTGTTTTTGATAAGACTAACCGCTGTTCTGCACAACTATTACTTCAAGGCGCCCTTAGCGAGAAGTACAACGTAAAGCTTCATAGTGACACTACCAGCGATACCTTAGAGCTTGTCGTATATCGTGGTGATGAGAATACTCCCACAACGACGATTCTTCAGGGCGACTATATCATGATCGACCAAAAAAGCATTCGTATATTTAGAGGGGGGCTACGTATAGCCCAACTCGAGAAGGGAGACTGGTGAAGAGGAAGACCCGAATGGCACACATCAAAGCGCGTGAGCTACTGCCCGGTGATTATATTTATCACATGGGACATTGGCGCGATGTTGATGTGATTCATTATGTAGGGGAAGAGTTGCGGGTCCAGCTAGGACCCAAGGAGGTCATGATAAAGACCTTTGTAGCGTTTCAGCCCGAAGAAGTTTTGTGGGTTCACCGGCGTAAGGAGCAAGTGAATGTACAAGCCTAGAAGGACTGTGGCTCGAAGTGCGCCGAAAGTATCTGAGCCAGAAGACAATATGCCTATATTTTGCTCCAATATCAGCACTGGTGAGGATCAAGAGTTCGAGGATGTCGCCTCCGCGGCTGAGGCCTTCGATCTGGAGATGGGCGATATCCACGAGGCGCTATATAACGGAAAGCCTCTAATGGGGCACACCTGGGGGTGGTTGATGTGACAATAACTAGCTTAGATGCGTTCAAAGAATTCTACGACATCCAGCCCAATGGTGCAATCATTGACAAAATCTCTAAGGCGATCATTCCAACAGAAGAGCGCAAGGGGCATGTTGTGGTGAAGCTGCAACGATCTGATGGTACCTGGTTCCACGGGCACCTCAAGGATCTGCTTATTCTCCTTGACTCTACTAAGCGAACGCCATTGACAATCAGTCAAGGACTCCGCAAGACTCAGCAGCTGCAGATCTGGTTCTATGATAATCAGCCAGATCACGTTACTACCGAGAACCTATATTACACCACTCGGGCGAACTTGAAGAAACGGTTGGCGCTGGAGGAGACTGGGGATCTGTATATTCCGATTTACACAATGGAACCGGATTCAGGGTGGAAGCTTAAATGGAAGTCCCTTATGCAATTCGCAAAGGGATCGGGGTCTGACCCCTATGATATCTGGAACCAAGCCACAAATGAGGGCACGTTCCAAGGTCTAGTGCTTTCTTTTGATGAGGGATTTCCGAAATGGGCTGCTCGAATGAAGGGGCGACTCCGCGAACTTCAGAAAAAGTTTAGAGAGGAATCAGATGTGTAGCAAAAGGTAGACCGCAAGTAAAGACGTGGGTATGGACATCGCCCATATATCCGCCAGAGCTGTTGACCGCGTATGAACGCACAACAGCTATTGAGGAGGCTGAGATTTATGCGATGTCCATATTCCACCTATCTACCGCCATAGTAATAACTGATGTTAGATCAACCATACAACCCAATCCTGATATTTGGGGCTGGAGTGTCATTAAAACAACCGTGAAGGGTTTCGTGTGCTAACCGACAAAGATTATGCAGAAGCAGTTGAAGATTTGCAACCTAAACGCCAATCAAAGTTCAACGCTAGTGAAATTCACACAATAGTGGTTCCGTCAATCATGCAATCGGCTTTGGCGAGAGTCGAATTTATCGAGCAGGTGCAAACGGATATTCATAAGGACTGGCTGTTACTCGGCCGGCCGGTTGATGGCATCAAATCTGCATATTTGACTGATGCGCGGCTCGGGGAATTCAAGCTTCTCAGAACTTATATTTGGGGGTGGGATTCATGAGCGACGAGGAGTCGCTTAAGTTCTGGAAGGAGCCGCTCGACTTGCGATATCGCCCAGAAACATACCCCTGGTATCTTATTGATCGTCGAGGTTCAATCATGCCATTTTCGAGTGCGAATCAAGCGCCGACCATGCGAAGAATTGATTCTCAAGGTACGCCACTGGTGAGGCTGATCAATTATCGCGAAGAGGCTGTTTGGGTGGAGACCGGCCTTATATTTCTAGATCAGTGGCCAAAACCAAAGCCCCTAGGATCGGTTGAGGATCTACATGCAGGGTTTTACAATGGCGATTGTACCGACTTTAGCATCAGTAATCTATATTACACCACGGACGAGAACATCGAAATGGCTAAGTCTTGGGTGCTATCAGATGAGACAGCCATATTCTTCATCAAAGAAGTTAATGGGGAAGCTGCTTGGGGATTCAGAAACGTGATGACATGCGCTATGACCCTTGGTATGGACCCCATGGATGTTGTGAAGCTTAGAACCGGCCGTTTGACTTATAATGGTTACGATTGGGGATTTGGCATCTATGATTAAGTTCAGACAGCAGTGGCTCAAGGATCAGGTAAACCTAGATCGCCTAATCGCGGCGGATCGTAGGCGAGGGGAGTTTCCATATCGAACCCTGTCTGAGTATCCAGGGTATTTGTTTTACCTAGACGGTCGAATTCGTAATGGGAGTAGTGGCCACTTCATCGAAGGGATTTCCCTATGCAACGGGAACCAAGTGGCGCTGAAAGACCGTCGAGGGCACACGCCACCCTTGCTTCGGAAAAAGGTTCTTTTGCAGGCTTGGCCAAAACCATATCCTCTCGCAGAGGTCCATGAACGATCCAGGGTAATCTGGTTTCATAACGGAGACGTTACGGATCATAGAATTGAGAACCTGTACCGGACTCACACGAAAAATCATCGAGCAATGCCACAGATTCGAGAAGGTGGGTGGCTGCATCACCCCATAAAGCTCATCGACATCGATTCCAGAGAAGTATATCCACAGTTTTCAGTAGCGACTTGTGCGGTTGGGCTTGGAATGGATCCGATTGATGTTCTATCGCTGGCCGTCAGAGACGCCAAGCACTGTGGGTATATCTTTGAGCTGGATCACACAAAACCGTGGAGCGAGACGTTCAAGCCAAAACGCTCATATTTGACAGAACTTCTTCCGTAAACGACATAATCAGGAGACTTTTAAATGATGCAACTCAAGAAGTGGCAGCGCCCCAATGACGAGTGGGTGCCGCTTTATATTTCGGACGAGTTCCAGATTCATCCCGAAGGACGCGTGCGCTATTCTGACAGCGGTGATCCCGTGCGATCTATTGTTAGAAGTGGCGCAACCTATGTGCAGCTAGATTATGGAACCAAGACTGGTTTTTATGATCTACCAACACTAATGCTCACGACGTGGCCTAAGCCTAAGACCCCCGAGGATCATATTAGTGGGGACGTCTACGCCGAGAAGTATGATTGGGCGGGCTCCAACGCGATTGACAATCTCTACTGGACTACAGAGAAGAATGTATATTTGCGCTCATCTCGATGGGCTGAGCCAATGTTCTACCTTCCTTGCATGACTATTGCCCCTGGTTCATATTCGAAGCAGACATTCGAGTCCATTATGGATGCGGCTAAGAACTTCGGTCTAGATCCCGTTGACGTCGGCGAATGGTGTAAGAACGACATGGAGGTTTTCGGCTGGGTTTGGGGACTTTAGCTGTGGGGGATATTTTGTGGAGGAAGATCCCTGATTTTGAAAACTACGAGATCAACGGTCGCGGTGAAATTCTGAGGGGAGTGGGATCCGCAAGACCTCTTCCAATTCGCGGCAGCACGAGCCACAGCGGAACGCCTCAGATAATTCTTACAAACGGGAAAAACCGCCGAAGAGTTATGTTGAATCGGCTCATGCTTGAGATGTTTGAAAAGCCATATCCTGTAGACCCTAAGAACTCTAGCGTAGTGGCCTCATTCTATAACGGGGACTCTAGAGACTGTCATATAGACAATCTGTACTGGAGTACTCGTAGAAACGTCATTCGCAAAGCGCTTCTATATGACTTTTCAAAAGCAGAGATGCTGAGGGCTCCAGTTCGGTGTGTAAGTATTGACACGGGGGAGCGGATGGTGTTTAGTAGCGTTGACGAGTGCGCTAAAGAGTTCGGACGAGACCCTGTGGAGGTATTCGACATGACTGATGGCTTCCTCGACGATGGTGAGTGGCAGTATAGTTGGCACTAAAGTTATATCCGCATCAGACCAAGGCGGTGTCCGAGCTTGGTATTGGGAAGATCCTCTGTGGCCAGGTCGGTAGTGGCAAATCCATTACTGCACTGACTTTCTGGTGGACTAAGGTGTGCGATGGGGAACTGAAACCTTGGAAGCAGCCGAGGCGTAAAGTTCCCCTGTACATCATTACAACTGCTCGCAAGCGTGACTCTTTGGAGTGGCAGGGAGATCTGACATATTTCGCCAAAGATGACGACCATCTGGTAGTTGTTGATAGTTGGAACAACATGCATAAGTATGAGGGCGTTCGGCAAGCATTCTTCATATTTGATGAGCAGCGAGTCGTTGGCTCGGGCGCTTGGGTGAAATCGTTCTACAAGATCACCAAGTACAATCCTTGGATTCTTCTTTCGGCGACGCCTGGCGATACGTGGCTTGATTATATTCCGGTGTTCGTGGCCAACGGGTTTTACAGAAATAAGACCCACTTCATTGAACAGCACGTACTATATTCTAGATTCTCAAAGTTCCCCAAAGTTGACAAGTTTGTTAACACTAAGAAACTTGAGAAGCTTCGCTCGCACTTGTTGGTCGACATGCCGTTTGAACGTCACACGGTTCGGCATAGAGAGCGGGTTTGGGTCGAGTATGATCGAGAGTTGTATCGTGATATTCTGAAGACTCGCTGCAATCCATGGGACGCATATAAACCATTCAAGAATTCTACAGGCCTTGCATACGCGCTCAGACGATGCTCAAATGACGCTACGTATCGGGTTCCGGAATGTAGAAGAATCATCAAGAAGCACAAGCGAGCGATTATATTCTACAACTTCGATCATGAATTGGAAGAGCTTCGCAAGCTGTCTGATGACTACACTGTTGCTGAGTGGAACGGCCACAAGCATGAGGCGACTCCTTCTGGCGACGAGTGGGTATATTTGGTACACTATCTCTCTGGGGCAGAAGCGTGGAACTGCACGGATACCGATTGCATCATATTCTATTCTCTGAATTACTCCTATAGAATCATGGAGCAAGCCGAGGGTAGAATCGACCGGATGAACACGAAGTACACAGATTTATACTACTATATTCTGACTTGTCATTCGAACATCGATCTTGCTATTTGGGAGGCCAAGAAACGCAAGAAGGTGTTCAGTGAAAGCGCATTTACAAAGAGACTAGGAGAACCTCAATGACCGATGGAGAAACCTCGAATACTTTAGAGCGCATCAAGAAACACTTCAGCGATAACAAAAAGTTATACTTTGGAATCGCTATTGGCGCCGTTGTAGCTGGAACGGGTGTTTATATTTGGCATTTGAAATCGAAGTGTGATGGTACGACAATTAACGCTCCGATCAATGCCCCCACTATTATTGATAGTGCTGGGTCAACCATTAACCAGATCCATATTGAGAGACACATTCATCCTGGGTATATTACACAATGTCGGGAAACTGGAACTACTTTTGCTAGTATGAAAGCCGCCGCCCGAGAAATGGATCTCCCCTACGAGATGGTTCGAAAGCATTCTAAGGGTCTCATTCCTGACGTAATGGGTTACACGTTCGAGTTTCTTGGAGATGCGCACCCTCCTCTGTAATTCGCCATATTTACCGGGGCTTTAATGAAACCTATGCGGCTCGGAAAATGCGGTCCCTGACCCAACCGATTCAGTGAAAAATGCGGTCCCTGACCCAACACGTTCTGTGGTGAAAAATGCGGTCCCTGACCCAACACTTACAGACTGTATAGGTTTTTATGCTTTTATTTTTTTAACAGATAGGATGTACAAATGCAAAATGAGTTGAAATGGACCTATACAGAGCTAACCCATGAAGGCTCCGCCACGATCAATCTCAGTGAGGCATTCGTGGCTCACGCAGAAGCCAGGTTCAAGTTTCAGTATCCAAAGGCTCGAGTGCTTGGCGTTAGCTTTTTTCCTGAAGAAGATCGCGCCACAGTAGAGTTTCGGTTCGTAGACGAGAAACCTCTTGACGTATATTTGGATCTGGGCAAGGAAATTAGGCGGCAGATGGTGGTCCCTCTTGGGACTTCCCTGTGGAGCCCCGAAGTGAATAAGGCCCTTCCCAAGGAATTCGTACTGGTTCCTAAGCGTAGTGGGTATATTCCCGAGAACTTTATCCTGGAGATCCTCTACGAAGGCCGCCCCGTTGGCGAGTGTAGTGGCCAAAGCTACATGATTTTCTATGAACACGGCATCGTCATCGAGTCGATTAATGCTGATAGCAATAGGTCTTTTGTGATTAGGAGCGAAGAATGACATTCTCTGGATCTATCGGTCAACTCACGCATATTTTCTACTTGGAGGATCCGGAGATTGAAGATCTGTTGCTAGATCTTAACACGCATCTTCCGAAAGAGTACGACATCGTCGCTGACGAGACCGACCTTTCTTCTCGTGATCCGCTAATACGATTGCACCTGGTGCGTAATCGACAAGAGGTCATATTCGAGTTCGATACCATGTACTCTGTGCGGGTTTATGAGCGAGCTATTCTGTTTTGCTCGGCGTCTGATACAGACAAGAACTACCTCATATTCCCGAGTAATTTGAACCCTAAGGACTCAAATGGATCCTAGGCTATTTATTGCGGAGTTTGATCGGATGATATCCGCTCTTCAACGAGAGATTCCGTCTGATATTTGGGAGAAGCTTCAAGAGATTAACCAGCTGGAGACCTTGCGGGATTCCGTCCTATCAGGCATGGTGCAGGGCTTCTATAAGGAGAATCAACTGCCAAGAACGCTAGCCCTACTACTGCTACAGACACCCGCACTTAAGCACAACCCGTAGTCGTTTGTGTGACTGAACGCGCTTTCGCCATATTTACCAGTACTATAGTGAACCTAACCTCAAATAAAGGAGACCCTCATGAAGGCTATTGCACTCCGTGAAGACACTGTTCACACCATCCTCAACAACACCAAGACCTGGTCGGAAAGGGAGCTGTGGCGCGCTCTTGAGGCTACGGAGATTCTCAGCACGAGATACTACGTGGTCATCGACATCGCGGGCAGCCCCCTGATCGGCGGGGTCTTCAAGGATCATGATGAGGTGGCTGTGACCAACGAGACCTTCCACACCGTGCTGGCATTCGCCCAGATCCCCAACGAACGAGAATTCACCCCCGTCGTGTGCCGGTAGCACACAAAGCCCCAGCTACTTTGCCAGTAGTCTAGGGTTTTCTGAATTGACATCACCTTATCTGATCCTGACCGAATCTTTAAAGAAAGTATTGTGGTGTCTGAAACAAAATTAGTTATCAAACGATAACCCACAATTCAAGTGAGGACGGATCAGTGCGTAGATCAAGGCCAATCGAAGCGAAAGATATTTCTGTAGGCGATTATGTCGCTCATGGTAGGCGTTGGCTTCTCGTTGAGGACACTCGGCAAGTTGGACGGAGCCTATTCAATAAGAACGCGCCGGAGTTTATATCTTTGACGTTGTCTTCTGCAGAACGAAAATTCAAAACCGTAATCGCAATTCCTGAAAACCGAATAGTGCTAATCAAGCGCTGACTTATATTCTCAAAAGGGAGAAGAACCAATGAAACCCGTAAAAGGAATCCAGCAAGATCTTTCACGATGCAATGATCTTTGTGAGCGAATTGACACGCTTGTGACTGAAAGGGCTCAGACAACCCAACAGCTGAATGCACTATACGCCCATTGCTGGGAT
>JACCEA010214366.1_pt1 | contig 24531 bp, 25 predicted proteins | sample 7449851 | NCBI WGS metagenome assembly JACCEA01 (sample SAMN15323453, study PRJNA562643) | freshwater metagenome | isolation source: river surface water | place: USA:Blue River Watershed | collected 2017-08-18 | reverse complement strand
GTGCTGTTTGAGGACTGGATGAGGTTTCACTTTAAGGATTACAGCATCGTTTCATTTGTAGGCAATGCAAGGGATGTATTGTTCAACTACTTTATGGAGGAGAACGAGAACAACTACAAGTTGCTGGTGGCAGGCGCGTTCGGTCGCAATGCAGTGTCTCGCTTCTTTAAGCCCGGTACCACCGACCTGGTGTTGAAGGCTGCTGATATTCCTGTGTTCATTGCGCATAGTTAGAAATGGTGAATCGGGTGACAATAATCTGGTGTATCGAAGTTGCGGTTTAATAAAGACGTGCAATAGTTAAAGTAGAGAATAAGTACAAAAGAGTTCCGGTTTAGGCTGCCGGGACTCTTTTTGTTGATATTGAGGCCGTATTTTTACAGGTATGGTAAGAGTGTTTCTGGGGCTTGGTACAAATGAAGGCGACAGAGAGGAGTTGCTTAAAGCGGCGATGGGGGAGATAGGCACAAGGTGCGGGCGCCTGATCGCTGCTTCTTCCGTGTATGAAACGGCTGCGTGGGGGCTCACCGATCAGCCCGATTTTCTGAACATGGTGCTGGAAGTTGAGACCGCTCTGGCTCCTATGGAGTTGCTTGAGGTACTGCAGGCTATTGAAGCGAACTTACAACGCGTGCGTGTAGTGCGTTGGGGCCCCAGAACTATGGACATAGATCTGCTTTTTTACAACGGAGAGGAGATAGCAACAGATCGATTGACGGTGCCACATCCCCGAATAGCAGAGCGCAGATTTGTGTTGGTGCCGCTGGCGGAAATAGCCGCGGATTTCATTCATCCTATGGCCGGCAAGACTATGGCCGAATTGCTTAGTGAATGCACAGATACACTTGAGGTGCGGAAATGGGCATAAAAAACGACCGCATCGGTGAGGATGCGGTCGGGGAGTGATATAATGTTCGTTGTTTTTATCCTTTCAGGACAGTGCGGCTGATAACGATGCGCTGCACCTCGCTGGTTCCTTCGTAGATCTGAGTGATCTTGGCATCGCGGAGGAGACGTTCAACGTGGAATTCTTTCACGTAACCGTATCCGCCGTGGACCTGAACAGCTTCGTTGGTAACGCGCTGCGCGATATCGGAAGCATATAGTTTTGCCATAGATGCAGACAGGGTGTAGTCGAGGCCCTGATCTTTTGTCCAAGCAGCTTTGAGGCAAAGCAGGCGAGCTGCTTCCACTTCAGTAGCCATATCGGCAAGTTTGAAAGCGATAGCCTGGTGGTTTGATATTTCAGTGCCGAAGGCTTTTCTTTCTTTAGAATATTTGAGTGCCAGTTCGTAAGCACCGCTGGCGATACCCAATGCCTGTGCAGCGATACCAATGCGGCCACCAGCGAGCACTTTCATAGCGAAAGTGAAACCGAAGCCATCGTCACCGATACGGTTTGCTTTAGGAACTTTCACGTCCTGGAACATGATGCTGTGTGTATCACTACCGCGGATACCGAGCTTGTTCTCTTTTGCACCTACAGTTACGCCGGGAGTGTCTTTTTCAACGATAAGTGCGTTGATGCCTTTGTGGCCTTTTTCAGGGTATGTCTGAGCTATGACGAGGTAGTAAGACGCTGAATTACCATTGGTGATCCAGTTCTTAGTACCATTCAGTAAGTAGTAATCGCCTTTGTCTTCAGCTGTAGTGCGCTGAGATGTAGCGTCAGAACCGGCTTCGGGTTCGCTGAGGAGGAATGCACCTATTTTTCGACCGCTTGCGAGTTCTGTGAGGTATTTCATTTTCTGGTCTTCGTTGCCGTACTTCTCAAGTCCCCAGCACACAAGAGAGTTGTTCACGCTCATACAAACCGAAGCGGAAGCATCTACTTTAGAGATCTCCTCCATTGCAAGGACATAAGAGATAGTGTCCATTCCGGAACCTCCGTACTTAGGATCGACCATCATACCCATGAATCCGAGTTCGCCCAGTTTCTGGATCTGCTCGGCAGGGAATTTCTGTTTTTCATCGCGCTCAATAACGCCCGGTAGCAATTCTGTTCTTGCGAAATCGCGCGCCGCCATCTGAACGGCAATCTGCTCTTCTGTAAGTTGAAAGTTCATAATATGAGTGTTGTGCCTAATGCACGAACGGGGCGCAAAATACGCCATAATTTTCAGATGCAAAAGTGATATTTGTCCTCTGTAGAGGGTTTCTCAGGTTATTTCAACAATGTGATGGTGCCGGTGACATTGTGGGTTGCTCCGAGGTTGTCGGTGTAGTCTAACTGGTAGACGTAAACACCCGGTGGTTGCAGTTCTCCATTCCATTTCCCGTCCCAGCTTGCCCTTCCGTTTGCGGGGCGGACATCATACATCAGATTTCCCCATTTGTTGAATACCCTGAAATTGTTGACGTATGTGTTGCCGATCGGGATGGGTTGGAAAAGGTCGTTCACACCGTCATTGTTCGGGGTGAATACATTTGGGAACGTGAGTTCGGAGTTATTTGCGACGTCAATAATAATAGTATCGTAGCCGGAGCAGCCCGAGTCGCTGACGCCATGAAGGATATAGGTGAACGTTCCCGGTTCTGTGAAAGTGGCTATCGGGGAGGAACTATTTGCGTCATTGAGAAAGGTAGCGGGAGACCAGGAATAAGTCTTTGCGCCACTTCCAACGAGGTTTACAGTTGTGCCTCTTACTATTCTTAAGTCTTTACCGGCAAAAGGTTTGTAAACAGGAAAGTCGTTTGAACAACTAAATACTACCCATTCAAGTTCGCGGCGTGTTTCATTGATCAACAGTCCGTTTCGCCATTCTTTGCAGACAATTCCGACTGCATAGTTACCCTGCGTGGTGGGCGTGATTGTGATACGGCCCGACCTCGGGTCAATTGTAAAGGAAGAAGGAACACCAAATGGTTCTGTGGCACTGTATCCAGGTGCAGATGATACAGTAGGGAATGGGGGAGGGGATGCCACTTTAGGTAAAATATTCATGCGTTCGTTGTCATACGTAAACAGAGGAGATAGCTCGTAACTCAATGAATCACCGTCGGGGTCTGTGGCAGCATAAGAGAAAGAAACGGTTTTATTTACGCAAAATGCCTGAGGGAAATAGCCGGGAAATATGGCGCTGTTGTTTGCAGAAGTGGTATCGCCGGGAATGGTGCAGAAAAATGTGATACCCCTGTCTAACGGGTCAAGGATGTTGGTGATGTTTCCGTTTCTGCAACAGCGTTGCGTAGCAATTTTGTAGCCATCCGGTGAAACAGGCAGATAGTATCTGCGCGTGAAGACCAAAGTTGAAAGACAGGAGTTTGGAGTGGCTAATGACGTGATCCAGCCGCAATTTGAGAGGATATGTAATGCGTTTGAGGGCGTTGAAGTAATGAAAAATGGAATGACCTTTGGATCACAGGTGTCAGAGCCAGTCCCCTTAAAAACGGTGAAAGAGATCTGTTTGTCCTGTATCATGGCATCCTTGACGCCACTATCGCAATCTTGGTAAAATTGCAGTGTGACGTCGTAAATTTTGTGCGGTGTACCGTAGATAGACGTATCGCCCAGGAACCTGTAGGAGAACCCGCCACCACCTATGTGGGTGGCAAAAGCGGTAGAAGACCAGAATAGCAGAATAAATGCAATGCAACAGGCGGTGCCTGAGGAGCTCTTTTTTGTCATGGTGGTTATTTTTCAAAAGATGGTGTGATTAATGGATATTGTGGGTATCTGTAAAATTAGTAACTACAAGTTTACTACCCGTTTTAGGGATAGTGAAATGTAAAAACTACCTTTGCCAACGTTAAAAATGGTAAAACTACTATGTATATAAGACGAATTTTTTGTGCCGGAACTTTATTGTTTTTGTCTATAGTGCAACCTGTGAATGCGCAGGTTATGGGGAGTTTTACTCCGTTTCTGAGTCTTGGAGTGAAAGCAGGAGGTGGATTCCAGACACTGTCGGGAGGGCCAGTGAAGGCAGCACCTGTGGCGTTGGGCGGAATTTATGTGAATAAGAAAATAGGTAGGGTAGGTGTAAGGGCAGAGTTGCTGGGCACCTATATTAGTTACACCACAAAGAACCCGGCATCGTTTTATTCATTGTATGCGCCCGGTATGGATACGCTGAATAAGGGAAAATTCAATGTGATAGCTTTGAATATGCCATTGCTTGTTGAGTATCAGTTGAGGGAACGTCTTGATGTGATAGCGGGTGTGCAGTTTGGCTACAATGTGAATGTGAGTGATGCAAATGGTGCCTATACCAGTGTTTATGGGAATACTGACTTTTTAAAGGCAAGTGATTTTGGGGTCGTTGCGGGCGTGGAACATAGAATAACGAAGAAGTTTCATGTGGGTGCCCGTATCCTGAAGGGGATCAATGACGTGAATGGAAGTAAGTACTATCTGAAGCCAAAGAGCTGGACCACAACAGGTATTCAGGTGTCGGCTTCGTATAAATTATTCTAATTAATTGACACCGGGCTGCAATTGTAGCCTATATTTGCAACAACCAAAAAATACACAACACATGAAACGTATAAAAATGCTTGCAGCTTGTGCCATTGCTCTTTTCGCATCAGCGAATGCAAACGCGCAGCTTGGTATTGCAAAAAAAGTGGTTCCTACTGTTACTATCGGTGCAAAGGTTGGTTTGAACCTTCAGCAGATGACTATTACTGACAATGTTCTTGCGCCCTCGTTTAACAGTGGTTTTAAGCCGGGCATTTTGGGAGGTCTGTTTGTAAGTGTTGATAAGAAGAAAAAAGGTATCAGGGTAGAAGGTTTGTTGAAGTCGGCTAAGCTGGAAGGTAACGGTGTTGCATACAGCATACGTACCGTAGCGGTGGATATCCCGGTTTTGTTTGAATATAAGCCTATAAAGCGAGTGTGGTTGCAGGTGGGTCCGCAGTTTACCACTCTGTTGTCAGCAAAGGGCACAAATGGAGCGTTTAAAGACGTGGACTACAAAGGCTCTTTCCGCAATAGCGACATATCGATCGTAGGCGGTGTGGAAGTGCACCTGCCGGTGAAACTGACTGCAGGCGTGAGGTATGTGAAAGGATTGATAGATGTGAATAACACCGCGAGCAATGATAAGTGGCGTAACAGTAGCGTACAGGTGACTGTAGGTTACAGGCTTTTGAACTAAGAGAATAAAAATTATACAGGCCCGCATATTTCGGTATGCGGGCTTTTTTTATTGTGTTATTGTGGGTGGTTGGTATATATTAGCCGTTGGTTTCCTGTGATAATGAAATTTTCAAACGTCAATAGTGCTGCCGCTGCCCGATACGTTACCCTTTTTACGATGGGGGTGATTTTGCTTTGGGGTGGTGTGTCGGTGTTTTTTGAGGTGCGTCCGTTCTGGGTTGATGAGTGGCGGATCATATACAATCTGAAGTTTAGGGATGTGCCGGGGTTGTGGGGCAAACTTGACTTTATGCAACAGTTTCCCAGGACCTATCTTTCTATATTGAAGGAGTGGACGAGCAGGAACGACTATTCCTATTTCTCTTTGCGGATGCCGTCGTATCTGGTGGGAGTGGCCGCAATGGTGTTGATGTACAGGATGGCAGTGCGCCTCTTTCCCGCAGAAAAGTATAACAGGTCCCTGATGGTGCTGATGCTGGTGTCGTGCGGGACGTTTACCGAGTATTTTGTAGAAGTGAAGCAGTATACCATGGATCTGTTGCTGGCAGTGGTGGCTCTTTGGCAGACCAGAATGCTTTTGCTGGTGAGTGAGAAAAAGGTAACAGGTGGATGGTACGTGCTACTTTGTCTCTCGCTTTTGATCGCTCCTTTCTTCAGCTATACCTATCCGATAGTTATAGCGCCGGCATTTGTGGTTCTGCTGGTGCAGAACATATTGAGCTGGAAAGAAAGGAAAGGCGAGGGAGGCAGTGTGCGGGTCTTTCTGATGCAATGGTTGCCACTGTTTTTATGTACGTTCAGTATTACTGTTTTTTACCTGAAGGATGCGTGCCTTTTGGGCAAGGACGAGGATATGCATCGGTTCTGGGCCCATTTGATGATGGAAGGAGGATTTGATCCCGTTAAGTTTTTGGTGAACTTCTTTCATTTTTTTGCTCAGGCGGGATCGGGTTTCGTGTTCTGGTGGTTGTTCGGGATTTTCTGCACGGTTTCGTTCGGGTATGGTATATACAAGACGTTTCTCCAAATTAAAGATGGCTCACGAGATCAGAACAGTCTGATGATGCTTTATTGTGTATTGTTGCCGATAGTGGTGATGGTGCTGTATTCAGCGGATAAATTGCCGGTTGGTGAGCCGAGGTTGAGCGCTTTTGCAGTACCGGCGATATCTATAATGCTGGTCGCTTTCTTATCAGAGAATTGGCCGGCAAAAACGCGTAAAGTCCTTTCAGTAATTTCATTTGCGATGTTTGCAGGGCTTGCAGGGAATGTGGTTTCCACCATTGTCGCGTCTTTTACAGACAGCAAATATTCAAAACGAATGGAGATATACAGGAATACGCAGGCTGCGATCGTTACTGCGCAAGACAAAAGTATTCCGATAATGATAACGCCCGGGGTTGCGTATCCGTATGAGCTTACCCGGAACCTGCCGTTTGATAATACCGTGCCCGGTGACTGGGTGCTGATGACTTTTCCCTCTTATAGTGCTGAAGGAAAGATACCTGTATACGGTATCGCAGATCTGAGCGAACCGGATCACGCCCTGGGCAGATTGCCATCTGGAGTGGATTCAGTTATGATGGGTGACGGCATCAGGTATGAAGTGGTAAAAGTTCGGAAGCAGGCGTTACCTTTACAATAGTAATCTGAAATGGAAATGGAAAAGAATATAAATGCGGGTTTCGACACACTTTGCATAAGAGGGGGGCATGCAGCCGAGAGTAACAGAGCACACCTGACACCGGTGTATGCATCGAGTACTTACACGTTTGAAAGTGCAGAGCAATCGATAGCTGTTTTTAAGGGTGAGGAACCCGGATATATTTACGGACGGTGGGGGAATCCGACAATCACAGAAGCGGAGGAGAAAATCGCGCTGCTGGAAGCATACAAACTGAAGGGGAGTAATGGTGCGCCATTGCAGTTGAAAGCGATCCTGCATTCATCGGGCATGGCAGCTGTGACGACCATGCTATTGGGCAATCTGAAAGCGGGGCAGAAGATCATTACCCATCATTCGTTGTATGGTGGTACACATGAGCTGATAGAGAAGATATTGCCGGGATTGGGTATTGAAGCGATCATTGTTGATTTTCACAACATCAACCGTGTGGAGGATGCACTGAAGGCCGATGGGAATATTGCGTTGATGTATCTTGAAACGCCCGCCAATCCTACGCTTCAGTGCATTGATCTGGAAGCGTTAGCTACTTTGGGCAAGAGTTATGGATTGACGGTGTGTGCAGACAATACATTTGCTACACCGTATCTGCAGCAACCATTCAAGTATGAGGTGGATTATGTGATGCACTCGACCACTAAATTCCTTAACGGGCATGGCACAGCTATAGGTGGCGTGCTGATAGGTAGGGATATAGAAAAAATGAAGGGGCCTATAACTAAGATGCACAGATTGCTCGGAGGTAATAGTAATGCGTTTGACGCTTTCCTGCTTACGAACGGTATGCGTACTCTCGGTATAAGGATGGACAGGCATTGCAGTAACGCGCAGGCGGTTGCTGAATTTCTGGAAAAACATGACGCTGTGGCACGTGTGAATTATGTGGGGTTGCCCGCGCATCCTGATCATGCCATTGCAATGAGGCAGATGAAGAATGGTGGCGCGCTGATGAGTTTTGAGTTGAAGGGAGGATTTGAGTCGGGAGTGTCTTTTATAGATAAAATGAAGTTGTGTACGAATGCAGTGTCATTGGGTACCTGCGACACGCTTGTGTCTCATCCGGCTTCTACGACTCACATGGGCGTGTCGCGCGAGCAGCGTGTTGCGTTCGGGATATCGGACGGATTGATAAGGATGAGTGTGGGTATGGAGAATGTAGAAGATATTATTGCGGATCTGGATCAGGCAATGACTTGAACAGCAAGATCCTGGAAAAACGTAACGCCCGGTAAACTCTTCGACCGTTAACAACAGAAGAGCCAATCAACTGAAAAAGGAAATACATTGAAGATAGATATTCACACCCATATAATGCCTGAGCACATACCGAACTGGTTTCAGAAGTTTGGTTATGGTGAATTCATCAGGCTGGAGCATCATAAGCCCTGTTGTGCCCGAATGATAAAGGGCGACAAGGTTTTCAGAGAGATAGAGCATAACTGCTGGGACCCGGGGGCGAGGATGAAGGAGATGGATATGACCGAGGTGAGTAAGCAAGTGTTGTCAACCATTCCGGTTCTGTTCAACTACTTTGCCAAGCCCGAACATGCGCTGGAGACATCGCGTTTTTTCAATGATCACATAGCGCAATGCTGTGACCATCATCCGGATCGGTTCATAGGAATTGGGACCGTGCCTATGCAGGATGTTGACACCGCAATAAAGGAGATGGAGCGGTGTGTGACCGAGTTGAAAATGCCGGGTCTTGAAATTGGTTCGAATATCAACAATAAGAATCTGAGTGATCCGTCTTTCTTCCCGTTCTGGGAGGCAGCGGAACAGCTTGGCTGCAGCATATTTGTGCATCCGTGGGAGATGATGGGAGAGAATGATATGACGAGGTATTGGTTGCCGTGGCTGGTAGGTATGCCGGCGGAGACCAGCCGCGCCATATGTTCAATGATATTTGGCGGCGTTTTTGAGCGTTTCCCTAAGTTGAAAGTAGCTTTCGCCCATGGCGGGGGCAGTTTCCCGCTTACCATTGGCAGGATAGAGCACGGGTATAATGTTCGTCCTGACCTATGTGCTATTGACAATGCCGTGAATCCGAGAGATTACATCGGTAAGTTCTGGATAGACGCATTGGTGCATGATGCAAAGGCGCTCGACTTTATTGTGGACGTGATGGGAGGTGATAAAATATGTATGGGTAGCGATTACCCGTTCCCGTTAGGTGAGCATCATCCGGGTAAGCTGATAGAATCGACAAACTACAGTACGGAGTTGAAGGAACAATTGCTTTATAAAAACGCAATGGAGTGGTTGGGTTAGGACAATGAGAAAGGAACATAGCAGGATATAAATAGAAAAGGGGATGCGATAGCATCCCCCTTTCTATTTATGCTTTGTTGCCAATGCTACCAGGGAACTTCGAAACTGGCTTTGGTAAATTCTTTGTTGTGTTGTCTGAAAACTGTTTTTTCAGGGTTTTTGAGCATAAGCGGGTCTTTGGAGCCAAACAGCCTGGATAGTAGGGCGATGGGAAACAGGAAAAGGTAAAACACAACCGACAGCAGGATGTTTGGAACGATCTTGCTCAGAACAGTTGCGAGTTGCATCCATACCCATTCGATCTTCGAGGCCATGAAATCTGAAAGGACACCTGCAACTCCTATGATAATTGCTGTGGTAAGTGCCCATTTTGCGTGAGTGGCGGCGTAAACGATGAGAAAACCGACTGAGATGGTAAGCACTGTTTTTGCCGGATTCGACTTCATTTTATTTGCTGTCATAGACTAGAATAAAGTATAGATGAACGGAGCAATGGCACTTGAGCCACCGAATACGATGAGGATGCCCAGCAGCAGCAGGATAGCTATGACGGGCGCCAGCCAGTACTTTTTTCGGTTAATGATAAACAACCAAAGGTCTTTCAGTGAATCCATATTCAGCGGACGTTTTGCAGACTGTAAATTATTGTTTTTGATGAATTTAATCGGCGGCGAAGTCTCTTTTCCATTTGTCTTTGTTCTGCCAGTCGGGTTGTTCGGTTTTTATATAGACGTAGTCATTGATGACAAGTACATCCATATCTGTACTCATGAAACAACGATAGGCATCGAGTGGCGTACACACAATAGGTTCGCCGCGAACGTTGAAGCTTGTGTTTACGAGGAGGCTGCATCCCGTTTGATCTTTGAACGCGTTGATGAGCTCCCAGTATCGATGGTTTGTTTCTTTATGTACGGTCTGGACGCGGGCGGAGTAATCGAGATGTGTTACAGCAGGAATGTCGCTACGTTTGCAGTATAGTTTATCCCATAAAGAGCGGTCGTTATAATTTTCAGGAAGTTCTTCCCGATGGCTTTCTGTGACGGGCGCTACCAGCAACATGTAGGGTGATGCAGTGTCAAGGTCAAAATATTCACGGGCGTCTTCGGCCAGCACCGACGGAGCGAACGGGCGGAAGCCCTCGCGGTATTTTATCTTTAGGTTCAGTTTTTTCTGCATGTCGGGATCCCTGGCATCGCCGAGTATACTGCGGTTCCCGAGCGCTCTTGGCCCAAATTCCATACGTCCCTGAAACCAGCCAACCACGTTGCCTGAGGCAAGGCGACCGGCAACGAGTGACGTAAGCTCGGTGAAGTGGGAATAATGAGTGGCTACTGCCCTTACCTTTCGGTTCATGAGAGATATCTCTTTCTCGGAGTATTCAGGTCCGAGGTAAGTGCCGTTCATCAGATCTGTTATGCCATCGGTAGTTCTTTCTTCGTTGAAATACATGAAGTTGACAGCCAACGCCGCACCGAGGGCGCCACCGGCATCGCCGGCAGCGGGCTGTATGTAGATGTTTTCGAAGATCTTTTCACGTAGTAGCTTCCCATTGGCGACACAATTGAGTGCTACGCCACCAGCCATAACCAGGTTAGATTCGCCCGTTATTTTGCGGGCTTCTGTTGCCATTTTCAATACGATCTCTTCTGTGACTTTCTGAATGGCAAGTGCAAGATCGCAATGATGTTGTTCAATAGCCGAATCTTCGGTGCGCGCAGGAAACCCAAATAGTGCGGTCCATTTTTTCAGGTTTACCATGTGCAGGCCCGTGGCATAACTGAAGTAGTCTTGATCGAGCCAAATCGAACCATCGGTTTTGATGTCGACAAGTTTTTCTTTTATTGTTTGGATAAAGCTGATCGTTCGTAGAGAATCAGGGTCGCCATAGGGGGCGAGCCCCATGAGTTTGTATTCGCCGGAGTTGACACGGAAACCGAGGAAGTAGGTGAATGCACTGTAGAACAAGCCCACAGAGTGGGGGAAATGAAGCTCTTTAATTATAGATATTTTGTTGCCTTTTCCTATCCCGATGGTGGCTGTTGACCATTCTCCAACACCGTCTATGGTGAGGATTGCAGCGCTGTTGTAGGGTGATGCGAAAAACGCGCTTGCGGCATGAGAGAGGTGGTGATCGGAGAAAAGCAATTTTATTTTCTTTTTATTGTATGGTCCGATCTCTTTTAGTCCGTCGTAGATCTTTTTTTTCAGGAATATCTTTTCGTACATCCATATCGGCATTGCTTTGAGGAACGACAAAAGGCCTTTTGGGGCGAATGAAAAATATGTTTCAAGCAGCCGTTCGAATTTAAGGAGCGGCTTGTCGTAGAAAACGATCGCATCAAGTTGGTCTATCGAGAGTCCGGCTTCCTCAAGGCAATAGCTAATGGCATGAATGGGGAAACCTGCATCGTGTTTGCGACGGGTGAAGCGTTCTTCCTGCGCGGCGGCTACAACGGTGCTGCCGGCAGTGATTGCTGCCGCTGAGTCGTGGTAAAAGCAGGAAATGCCGAGTATGTATTTCAATTATCTGAGCTGCATTGAGTAATGCAAGATACAAAGAGGAATTGTTTCAATGCTATGATCAATACCGGCGCGATTCCGACCAGAAGGTCGCCAGGTAATTCTCCATTAAAGCATAATGCAGTTAACGTATCAGTACCTGACGGTCGGCGTCGAGGCGTATTAGAATGAAAATAAGGATACTAAATGCTAACAAAGAGGAACCTCCATAGCTGATGAATGGCAGGGTGATACCGATAACCGGTGCCAGCCCAATGGTCATGGAGATGTTTACCGCAAAGTGGAAGAACAGTATACTGGCCACACAGTAAGCGTATACACGCGTGAAATCTGACCGTTGCCGCTCGCCCAGATAGAGAATGCGTAGCATCATTGAAATGTATAGAATGATGAGTCCGGCGCTGCCGAGGAAGCCAAATTGCTCGCCAACGGCACAGAAAATGAAGTCGGTATTCTGTTCCGGCACGAACTGATTCTTTGTTGAGGTGCCGTTTAGGAACCCTTTTCCAAACATGCCACCTGAACCGATGGCTATCTTGGATTGCAGAACGTTGTATTCCGAGCTGTTGGTCCTTTCCTTTTTTTCTTCGCCGGGAGCAAGTGCTTTGTTGTACTCGTCGGGAACGTCTATGCCTATCATAGAATAGATACGTTCGATCTGGTGTTTTTGCAGGACGTGTTTGAAGACGAATGGTACGGCGACCTGGGAGAATAACAAGGAAAAAACCCACGCACTTACGAGGATGACGCGAGCGGCTATGCGGCGCTTGAGTGTATGCCTGATGAGCAATCCGATAAGAATAGTGAAAACAGTTAGGAGGATAGCGAGTGTGGTGCGGTTGATCAATAACGATGTGAGTACGAGGGCGATAGCAGCGAACCCGAGGATGAGGATGACGCTTGGAAGTCCCTCGCGATACATAACGAGGAAGAAGCACATGTAAACGAGCGCAAGTCCAGTTTCTTTCTGCAACAGGATGAACACAGCAGGAGCAAGCGCGATAGCTGCCGCAATGAGGCGGTCGCGAAGTCTTTTGAAATTGGTCTCATTTAACGAGAAGAACTTGGCGAGTGCCATGGCGGTGAAGATCTTGGCGACTTCGCCAGGTTGAAAGCGGAAACCACCTACGCCCAGCCATGATCGCGATCCCTTTACATCGACCCCGGCGAAAATGGTTATTATCAGTATAATTATGCAGACGGTGTATAGCAGGAACGCAAATGACGAGAAGAATTTACTGTCGGTGAGTATAATAATGAAGCCAATGAAAAGTGAGTAGCCAAGCCATATGATCTGTTTCATATAGCTTTTGTTCATCATTATGAGGGATGTGTCGGTGGTGCGGTGTTCAACAGAAAAGATAGCCAGTATGCCTACCGTTACCAATGCGAGATACATCAGCAGCAGTGGAGTGTCAATCCTGTTAAAGAGTGTTTTTTTCAGGTCGCTCATAAATTGGCTTATTTCCTTTTGTTGGCAGCTTTAATGTTGTTGTTGGTGCGCATTTTGTAATTGATCCAACGGTGATAGAGAACAGAATCGTTTGCTTTCTTTGTACTGTCGGCGGCGCGCTTGCGGGCAACACGTGCATTGTAGGTGCGGAGGTCGCGCAGGCGGATCACTGAGTCGATAGTATAGACATATTTGTTTATGAGTTTGGCGTTCATCATCTTGTCCTCTACGGCCTTTCGTTTATAGGTGACGCTGTCTTTGAGATACTTCTCCATGATGAGGCTGGCGATGGGGGCAGCCCAGGTGGCACCAAACCCTGCGTTCTCGATAGCCACCGCGATGGCTATCCTTGGGTTTTCGCGGGGGGCGAAGGCAACGAACATGGAGTGGTTTTGCATTTTGACCACCTCTCCGTTGACAATAGCTTTGTTCTCGGCAGTACCGGTTTTAGCACATACAGTTACGCCATCGATCTTCGCGGCGGCGGCAGTACCGTGATCTACCACGTCCTGCATGGCCTGCTGAACGACATCGAAAGTGGCATCGGGGATGTTTAGTACGACGTGTTTTTCGTGATACTTGCGCAGGGCGCTGTCGTTTTCGTTCTTTCCGATGGCCTTAACGAAATGTGGCGTATAGTAATATCCTTTATTGGCAATGATGCACATGCCATTTGCCATCTGAAGCGGGGTGAGGAGCAATTCGCCCTGTCCCATGCCTACGAACACGATGGTACAGGAGTTCCATGAGCCACGGTACATCTTGTTGTATAAGTTCGAGTCGGGCACCAGACCTTTGCCCTCAAATGGTATGTCGATGCCGGTCTGCCGGCCATATGCGAAGCTCTTATAGTAGTCGTGCCATGCCTGAAGCCCTTTCTTAACGCTGCCGAAATTGCGGTAATCGACGGTGAGGCGGAACAGGTGGCAGAAATAGGCGTTGCAGGAGTGTGCAAGCGCGAGCCCGAAATTGGCAGCGTGTCCCGCGTCTTTGTGTTCGCAGGCAATGGACCGGCTGCAGGCGCCGTAGCTGCCACGGCAGCCGTAGCCGTAGTCGGGGGTGATTGCACCAACATTAAGCGCGACGAGGCCTGTAAATGGTTTGATGGTGGACCCCGGTGGATACATTGCCTGCGTGGCCCTGTTGAACAGCGGCCGCGTTGCTTCTTTGTGGAGGTTGGCGTAGTTGCGGGCGCGTTCCTTGCCACGGAGCAGGTTGGGATCGAAGGTGGGACTGCTGACCATGGTAAGAATGCCGCCGGTACGGGGATCTATGGCCACCACACTACCGATCTTGTTTGCCATGAGTTTTTCGGCATACTCCTGAAGCTCCATGTCCAGATATAGGTCGAGCTGTTTGCCTGAAACTTCTAAGGTGTCGAGCATGCCACCCTTGTAGGGGTCGCGTGGTCGATTGAATTTGTCGCGCTCAAGGAAGTGAACACCACGTTGACCGCGGAGCACCTCTTCGTACTGGAGTTCGAGGCCGCTGAGACCGGTATAGTCGCCCTGGCGGTAAGACTGGTACCTTGGTTTCTTGAGCATTTCGGGGGATACCTCGCCGATGTACCCGAGCATGAGTCCGGCGATTGGCTTTTCATATACACGGATGTTCCTCTCTACGAGTTCAAAGCCCGGGAATTTGTATGCGTTTTCCTGATAGCGGGCGGTCTGTTCATCGTTTAGGAGTTCGATAAAGGGGCTTTGCCGGACATCTATGTTACGAACGAGGACTTTGCCGAGGATGCGTTCGTAGGTTTTTTTGTCGATATCGAGTGCCGCACAGAATTCGGCCGTGTCGAAGTTTTTCGGCACGTTGCGCGGCGTGATCATCAGGTCGTAGATGGGAGTGTTTGACAGTAGTGTTCGTCCTTTCCGGTCGCGGATGACCCCACGTGGCGGATAAACGACTTTTTTATAAATAGCTATGTCGTTTGCAAGGATCTTGTATTTGGGTTCAAAATTTTGCAAAAAGAATAGCCGGAGCAGCATGATTACAGCCACTCCTATAAATATAAAACTTATGACATACCGCCGAGGGTTTGTCGCAACAGACATACGGGAAGATTAATGAAAATAAACAATGCAAACGTACTATAAAACTATGGGCATTTTTTGTGTAATGAGGAGCTTGGGTGAAAAGTTATCTACAGCGAATGTGAATAACTCGGAGGTGCTGATCCGGGATGGAATTTGGGTGGGAATTGTATTTATCGGGAAATGTGATAGAGGTATCGACATATATTTGTGGAGTAGTGGGATATTTGCAATGAAAGCCTATGGGAGCACAGAAAATAGAATCGGCAAACGGAATGCGCATCGGGATAGTTTGTTATCCTACATTCGGGGGTAGTGGTGTATTGGCCACAGAATTGGGTATCGCGCTATCTGATAAGGGATATGAGGTTCATTTCATTACTTATGAGCAGCCTGTGCGGCTGAGTCAGGGGTTCCATCCGAATATATATTTCCATGAGGTAAAGGTGCCAACGTATCCTCTTTTTGACTTTCCGCCATATGAAACCGCGTTGGCGAGTACTATGGTGAACGTGATCGTAAACCAGAAATTGGATCTGCTGCACCTGCATTATGCCATTCCGCATGCTTCGGCTGCTTATTTTGCCCGCCAGATTTTGAAGAAGACGGGGCAGGATATCCCTTTCATAACCACCCTACACGGAACAGACATAACGCTGGTGGGTAAGGACAGTACCTATGCGCCGGTAGTTACTTTTTCCATTAATGAGTCTGATGCGATCACTGCGGTTTCGAACAGTTTGCGGGAAGAGACATTGAGGTCGTTCGAGATAGAAAAAGCCATTGAGGTTGTACCGAATTTTGTGGACGTAAAACGGTTTCATCAAACAGATAAGAATCACTTCAAGCAAATGCTAGCTCCAGATGGCGAGCGCATTTTGGTACACGTATCCAACTTCAGAAGTGTGAAGCGCGTGCAGGATGTGGTTAAGATATTCGCCGCGGTGAAGAATGAGGTTCCTGCCAAGTTGTTGATGATAGGTGACGGCCCGGACAGGCAGAGTGTAGAAGACCTGGCACGAGGAATGAACATATATGGGGACATCCGCTTTTTGGGCAAACAAGAGCAGATTAGTGAGATACTGAGTATTGCCGACCTTTTCCTGTTGCCGTCGCAGACGGAGAGTTTTGGTCTGTCGGCGCTGGAGGCAATGGCTTGTGGTGTGCCTGTTATATCTACGAATGCTGGTGGCTTGCCAGAGATCAATGTACACGGAAAGACCGGATTCCTTTCCGATGTAGGAGATACTGCGGAAATGGCGGCCCACGCGGTGTCAATACTTAAAGACTATGATACGCTTGTGCACTTTAAGAAAGCAGCGCTTTCGCACGCGCGTAAATTTGAGAAGCAGCATATTATTCCTATGTATGAAGAGATATACAAAAGGGTTATTGCGGACTATGGTCCTACCAAGAAACTTAACTGTTGCTTTTAATCGAGGTTTATTTGCAGTGTTGCTGTAATGCTACAATGGCATTCTGATGCCCGGCACGTGCGGCAGTTGTCCAATCAGGGCAGGGGTTCATTGAAGCTGCAAACAACGCATTTCCTAAGAGGTAATAGTATTCAGGGGTCGGGTTGGGCATATTAACTGCGTTCCTCAGGTCAGCGATAGCTTCAGCGTGTTTGCTGATCAAGGACTCGGCAACGCCCCGCCGGGCGTAAAAGAGTGAGTTGTTTCCTGCGATGCGAATGGCTTGTGAGTATGCCAGGATCGCATCGGAATATTGTCCTGTTTGTTCACTGCAATAGCCATAAAGGTACCAGGCCCTTGCATCCGTGGGAGGGTGCGACAGCACCTGTTGAATATCTGCGATGGCGAGTTTAAAACGTCCGGTTTCCTGATGGATGACCGCCCTAGCAAAATACGACTTTGTGTACCCGTTTATCTCTATACTTTTTGTAAACGATTCAAACGCTTCCATTGTTCGCCCTGTTTTCATGTACATATTGCCCTTGTTGTGCCAAGCCTTGTAGTTGGCGGGGTCAATTTGCGTGGCTTTGTCGAGGTGAAACTCAGCGAGAGAAAGTTCACCCTTTTGAAGGTAAAGAGCACCAAGGCTGGAGTGTGCGACCGCAGAATTCGGGAATGTGTCGGCAAGGGCCGTAAAGAATGTGAGATCTGACTGCCATGCTGCCGTGCGGAGTGATGTAAGTGTGAAGAGGGTGGCAGCGGCTATGGATGTAATGGATATGGCGACCGGGCGTTGCCTGTCTTTCAATTTTGTGAAGATGGCATGGGTGCATGGGAAGATAATGCCAATTGAAGCCAGGTACATATAGCGGTCGGCAGACAGGGCCTCGCCAAAACTTATGAATTGCAGCAGGAAGACTATATTGACTGTGAAGAAAGCGAGACCTCCGGCCAGTATAGTGTTATGCCGTTTCCATGCAACTATGCCTGCTGCAACTACTGCGGCTGTGAGCAGACTGAAAAAGGCCGGAAGCATCCAAGAGGTGGGGTATGGGTAAATGACTGAGAGATTTAAGGGTAAGAGAGTGCGCATAACATATGATGCGTAGGCATGGCCTGCATAAAGCAAATGTAAAAACGGATTTCCTTCCTCGTGCCTGTTAAGGAAGCCGCCCTCTTGTTGGGCTTTTACGGCTATTATCCCTATCATTAGTGCAAAGGCAAAAAGCGGCAGTTTTATGGAAAGCGCTTTGTTGAGTTGTTTCCGGTTTCCTTTCCAGATGTCGATGGCCAATAGCGATAGGGGGAAAGCGACCGCAGTGGCTTTTGACAACATGGCTGCAACACCAAAACCAATGACGATCATTGCAATCCTTTGCGATGGTTTGTCGAGATATTTTACATAGCAGATGAGCCCGGCAAGGAAGAATGTGCCGGCAAGGAGTGTTTTTCGTTCAGCGATCCAGGCTGTGGCTTCCACTGACGCCGGGTGTAAGGCCCACAGGATAGCGGTGAATAGCGCTACTAAAGTATTGCCGCTGAGCAGAAGCGCCAACCGCCAAAGAAGGACGGCGTTTAGGGCATGCAGTATTACGTTGGTTGTGTGGAAAATGGCAGGTTGGTTTCCTCCTATGGCGTAGTCTAACGCATAGGAGGCCATCGTGAGTGGGTGGTAGTTGCCGATATAGAAGTGTGTGAACCACTCTTTGATATGGCCAAATGAAATGGATGTGACGGCCTTATTTGCTATTGTATAGGCTGTGTCGTCCCATGAGATGAAATCAAAGTTGAATACTCTGATGTAGGCAATGAACACAAGCGCTACGATAGCGAGGGTAGGTAAATACTGGTTGGCGGGTTTCAAGAACTCAGATTATGTGTCAAAGTTATCTTACCGTGTTGGGTTTTCTTGCCGTGAATTAAGATTTTTTGTGTCAATGTCGCTCCGGTGTGATTTAAAAAAGGTAGTCATCGGTATTTGTTTACCGTGCATTTTATATATTTGTGGTGTACCGGGTCGGAAAGACCCCTCAAAAAATAGGTCTATTATGCTCATCAGAAGGAGACTTTTGTTTTTGTTAGGTTTAATATTGTTTATCGGAGGTAGTGCGCGTGCGCAAAGCATAGACTATCTGAGGCATAATAAAATATTTAATTTGTGTTCTTATGAACTTCAGTGTTCAGGCTGCTATGATTGCCAAATGCAGAAGTACGATGTGCGCATCAAGAACCTGGTAGATAAGAAGATAAAAAAGGTTTCGTATGTTTATTACTCTTCTTCACGCAACAAGGTTGTAACGAAAGAAGCTACAATCGTGGGTTCCGTTATCGATCATAAACAAGTTGGCGTACTTAATCTGTGCCTGCCCAACGGCATACATTGGGCAATAAGTGAGATCGTTTATGAAGATGATTCTAAAAATTCGTTTGTTGTGAAAGACAGGATGGAAGACTTCGTTCAGGAGGCTGATGAGTGCGACTGCAACAAGCGTACAGTAATGCCTGATCCAAATATTAAATAGCTTCGCTTCTCACACCTTTTTAGTAAGCCGCCCTGTTTTGGGCGGTTTTCTTTTGCATTAATCCGTCGGTATGGCCCCCATAAATTGTCGGTAATACGCTGCCGGCCAGAGCTCGATACGTTCTATTTTTGTGATATAAAAGCACGCAATATGCAAAAGATAACACCATTCCTGTGGTTTGATAACCAGGCCGAAGAGGCAGTCGATTTTTATCTGAAAGTCTTTAAGACCGGGAGGATCATTAATATGCACAGGCGATCGGGCAAAGTGTTCACCGGTACATTTGAGCTGTTTGGTCAAAAGTACCATTTTATTAATGGCGGTCCGATGTTCAGGTTCACCGAGGCAATCTCGTTGATGGTTGTGTGCGAGGACCAGAAAGAGATAGATAGTTATTGGGACGGCTTACTGGAGGATGGAGGTGCTGAACAAATGTGCGGGTGGCTGAAGGATAGGTATGGCTTGTCGTGGCAGATCGTCCCTGCGAATCTGGGAGCTTTGTTGAATGGCGATGACAGGGCCAAGGCTGAACGTGCAGGTGCTGCCCTGATGAAGATGCGGAAAATTGATATTGCAACACTGGAAGATGCGTAACCTCAGCAAGAAATAAAAAAGACCGGGCAACTGAGGTGCCCGGTCGAAAGATATGTAGATACCCAAACATTTTACAGTACCTGAACGATAAGGAATTTCAGGTATTGTGTTGATGGCACATGCCAGAGGATGGGGTGATCGGCGGCCTGTGTCTGCCAAACCACTTGCCTTAATTCACGACGGGCATCTTTTGCAGCCATTCCAATGATCTGAAGGAAAAGTTCAGGTGGCACGAGGTTGGTACAGGAAGCCGTTACGAGGAATCCTCCCGGCTTAACAAGTTTCATGCCACGCAGGTTTATCTCTTTATAGCCTGTAATTGCCTTTTGAATGTTTTCTCTGCTTTTAGTGAACGCAGGAGGATCGAGGATAACCGTATCGTAACGCTTACCGTCCTTTACCCACTGCTTCAGTACATCAAACGCGTTGACGGCCTGAAACTTGCAGATGTCTGAGAAGCCGTTTAGCTCGGCATTTCTGCGGGCAGTGGCAACAGCGTTTTCGGATATGTCGAGGCCAAGTACGCTTTTTGCGCCGTAATGGGCAGCGTGCATAGAAAATGTGCCGGTATAGCAGAACGCTTCGAGGACGTCTCCACCTTTTACGATGTGCTGAATAGCGCGTCGGTTGTCCTGCTGATCGAGGAAGTAACCTGTCTTTTGTCCGTTTTCGATATCAACATGGAATTTCAGTCCGTTCTCGTTGATGATGATGTTTGTGTCGAACGGTTCTGACAGGAATCCTTTTATCTGTGGAAGCCCTTCCAATGTGCGTACCGGCACGTCGTTCCGTTCGTAAATTCCCTTCGGCGAAAAGATCTTGTTGAGTGCCGAAACTATAGCGGGTTTCCAGCGATCAATGCCGAGCGCAAGGGTCTGGATAACGAAGTGATCGTTGAACTTGTCAATGATGAGTGCAGGAAGTTGGTCTGCCTCGCCAAAAATTAGCCTGCAATTTTCCACATAGCCGATCTGTTTGCGGTATTCCCAAGCCTCGCGAATGCGTCTTGCGAAGAACTTATCGTCAATCACGTCATCTTTGTCGCGGGTAAGCAGGCGGATGCGTATCTGAGACGCCGGATTGATGTATCCCTTGCCGACGAAGGAGCCGTTGTAGGAATAAACCTCAACAATATCGCCCGGTTCGGCGGTTCCCTCACTGTCACCTAATTCGTTCCCGAATATCCAGGGATGCCCGTTTATGACGCGATCTCCGATCTTCTTTCGTAAAAAACATTTCATCGTGCAAAAATAGTGTTCGTTATTCACTGTTCTCACTAATTTTGGTGCATGCTGCAGCAATTAGTTATTAATAACTATGCAATTATTGACAGGGTTTCGATAGAGCCTGACGCCGGACTGAACACAGTGACGGGTGAGACCGGTGCAGGAAAGAGCATCATTCTGGGGGCTTTGTCGCTCATTTTGGGCGAACGTGCCGATACATCCGTCCTTATTAACAAGGACGAGAAATCAGTGATCGAGGGGCATTTCTTTGTTAAAGGGAATGAACCACTGGCCCGTGCGCTGGCAGAAGAGGAGATAGATCAGGACGATGTGTGCATCATCAGGCGTGAGATATCGATAAGCGGGAAGTCGCGTGCATTTGTGAACGACACCCCTGTTACCCTTCCGGTGTTGAATAAACTTACGTCGATGCTGGTAGATCTGCAGCAACAGTTCGGGCATCTTGCCATTGCTGAGGATAGTTTTCAGGTGAACGCCCTTGATGCGGTGGCCAACAATATGAAGGCCGCTGAAGTATACAGGGAAAAATATAAGAAGTACAAACGGTTCCAAAAGGAGCTTGAAGAAAAACAGGCCCAATTGGAAAAGTTGAAACAGGAGGCGGACTATAAACAATATCTTCTAGACGAATTGGTGCAGGCTTCCTTTAAAGACAATGAAATTGAAGAGGCAGAGCAGCAATTGAAGCAAATGGCGCATTCGGAGCGGATACTGTCTGTGTTGCAAGGAGCGTATGGACTGCTGAACGAGGGTGAGCAACCTTTGGTAAACGAGTTGAAGCGGATGATGCAGCAGCTGCAGTCGCTGGCTGATGTGTTGCCTGCGGTGAAGGATACTTGTACCCGAATGTCGTCGGTATGGATCGAATTGAAGGACATTGCCGCTGATGTCGACGAGATGCAGGGTAGCGTGCAGCTGGACCCGGCCAGGATGGAAGAATTGCAGCAGAGAAATGATCTGGGGTACAAATTGCTAAAGAAGCATGGGGTTACTACAACAAGTGACCTGATAGCCCTGCAGCAGCGCCTGGAAGAAGAATTGACTGTAACCCATGACATGGATAAAGTGATACATGATCTGGAAAAGGAAACCGAGCGTCAGCATGCCGAAGTGATGGCTGCTGCCGGTAAGCTGTCGGAAGCACGGAAGAAAGCCGCGCCTGATTTCGTGAAAAGGATCAATGAATTGCTGGCGCTCGTGGGGATGCCAAATGCGAGATTTGGTATTGAGATCAACGAATCGGCAGTCTCGTTGCATGGGATGGATAATGTACAGTTTGTGCTGGATGCGAACAAAAGCAGCAAATTCCAGTTGTTGTATAAGGCGGCATCGGGAGGAGAGATGAGCAGGATAATGCTCTGCATTAAATCTTTGATAGCAAGGGCATTGCATTTACCTACTTTAATATTTGATGAAGTTGATACCGGTATTTCAGGCGAGGCGGCCCGTCAGGTCGGGGTCTTGTTACGTGAGTTATCCGGGTATCACCAGGTGATATGCATTACACACCAACCTCAGGTGGCTGCGCGCGGCACTCGACATTTCTTTGTTTATAAGGAAGCGGATACAAACGGACGATTATCGACCAAAGTAAAAGTACTTGCTGAAAACGAACGTGTACGGGCGATAGCGCAAATGATAGGTGGCGAACAGCCAAGTGAAGCGGCCATGGCCAGTGCGCGTGAACTTGTAGTGGGATATTGATAGCCCGGAAAAAGGGAAAGCTACAACCTTGGTTGTAGCTTTCCCTTTTATACTACTATTGTTTAGGATATTACTTTATTTCTTGCTGATTTTTTTGACCGGGAATGCTATCCATGCGCTGCCGGCCGTTTTGTAAAAGAGCGTGTTTTTTGCATTTTCGGGAATCTCTGCCGGTATCGGGAACCTACCACCTGTAACAGGAGTGAACATGAGTAACTGGCCTTTTTTGATCTTCTCCATTTCGATAGGTGCGCCAACGTATGTTTTTCCTTTTTTTATCGCTTTTTCGATGTTACACGTGAGCCATCCGCCCTGACCTCTCCAGAACACAGACTCAGGAATTGAAGTTTCGTTCCATTTTACAACAAAGAATTCACCGCTTTTGGGTGGGTTGCTTTGTGCACTTTCCGGGATTTTTTTCGAAAATGCAGAAACAAGTTTTATATTGGCCTTACGGGTAACAGCTTCTTGTGCAAATACTGTAGCACTGAAAAAAGTGAGAAGGACGGCAAGAATGTTCTTAAGATTCATAATTGGATATGAGGGAACTGTTATATTCGTAGCAAAAGGTTGCAGATCAGTTTAGTGTACAGGAAGTTTTGTAGCCGATAATATTTTGCTCACGCGAACGACAGGATGCTGCAGCCGATCTTTTCTTTTCGTTCCGGATCTCTACTGTAGATTTCGATGACTTGCCTGTAGATACAGATGTAATGATGCAGGTGCATGTGTAGTCCTTTTTGCACGATGACGTACCTAATACAACAAGAAATACCGGAATTATGTATAGCAGTTTTTTCATTCGAATCTGATTTCGGAGTAAAAATAAGATACTGCTGATATTGACAAACGGATACAGGATATTTTTTTTGAAGAACGAACGAATTAGTTGTTAAAACACCAAAAGGCGCCATTAGCGCCTTTTGGTTTAGCGATTTCTATGCTACTACTTTAGGGTACAAGATACTGATGCTGATGCGCTACCGGCAGATACTGTTGCGTTCATAGCGCTGCATGCACTCTCTGCATCTTTCTTTTTCTGCTTGCCTAAAGCTACAGTCTGTGTAGCAATAACTGTTCCACCAGATGTGGTGGTGCATGAGCAAGAATAGTCTTTCTTACAAGAGGTAAACATTGTTGCCAGTGCAGCAACTGCGATCATTGGGATTAGTTTTTTCATACTTTGTTTGTTTTTGTATTGCGAAAGTATGCAAACAACTCATGCGGTGTATGTCCCTGCCTACTGATTTTTGTCATGTGTTTCTGATATATGGAAATATACAGCCGTAAAGCCCATTCTGTAATATTTTCTTAAAAATCAATACCATGATAATGGTATGAAACTTTTCGGGAAAATGGTACCAAAATTGGAGGCGTTTAAAGGCTACATTCATATAAGAGTCCATATATAGCGCCGCGTTTGCCTTTACATTCGCGTTCTGCCGCTCGATCGGACATTTTTTCAAGTTCGTAGATCACCACTGAGTCGGCAGCTTTTCCGGTTACAATTTTGCAGGTGCATGTGTGGTTCTTTCTGCAGGATGTAGAAGCGATTGTTAGGATAGTTAAAATAATTATAGTGATGCGTTTTGTCATGTTTTTTATTTTGAGGTGTGAAAGTACAATTATTTTCAGGAACAGAATCGTGTGTATAGTGCTGTGCATGTGTGAGTAAGTTCTTCTAATTTGAAATGGGCTGCCATTTCAAAATGTTATTTGTGATTATGTTAACAGAATAAAATGTTAAAAATCATCGTTTTAACATTTTTTTATCTAAACGGAAAGTTAAATAGTTATGCATGGGGAGGAAAAATATTTACCTTGATGGTAGTGGATTTGAGCGGATTGTGGGCATGTTTTGAAAAGTTTGGAATATTTTTTGCTTATTATAGGCGTTTCGCTATCTTTGCCATCCCTTTTTCGAGGGGAAACGTACGTGCAAGGAAATATTTTCACTAATCTCTGATAACGAAGAATGCCT